>Ga0247844_1000206_pt1 | contig 128475 bp, 115 predicted proteins | sample LaCtaG_FD_192421 | JGI IMG/M metagenome (GOLD analysis project Ga0247844, IMG submission 192421) | Freshwater microbial communities from meromictic Lake La Cruz, Castile-La Mancha, Spain - LaCruzMarch201714.5m_1 | ecosystem: Environmental > Aquatic > Freshwater > Lake | place: Spain...
AGCTTTGATATGCGATTCCACCAAAATTTGGTATCTCTTCTGATGGCGTTTGTTTAATTCGGGCAGGTAGTTTTTTTCATGCTTGGCTTTTTAACTGATTTTTCTTATTTTGTGTAGATACCTATGTTAGACTCATGGGTGCTCATCATTTTCTCAACAAACCCTTCGGTATTCAGCGCCGAAAACAGGGAAAAATTCTTTACTGCATTCAGTAAACATTTAAGTAAATAAATCAATGCGAAACGAATAACAATAAGACAAAAGCTGAATGGCTGTTAAGTTTTGTGTTGACTGCGCCGCGATTGTATAGTGTAATTGAATGCTTAAGGCAAAGCCTAGGTAGCTCAGTCGGTAGAGCAGAGGACTGAAAATCCTCGTGTCGGCAGTTCGATTCTGCCCCTGGGCACCATTCATACATGGTCGCCCAGCCTTAGTCCTAATTCAATGCCCAGGTAGCTCAGTCGGTAGAGCAGAGGACTGAAAATCCTCGTGTCGGCAGTTCGATTCTGCCCCTGGGCACCATGGATGTTAAATCATCACCGCATTAAACTCCCCAAACGCTTATCGCCAAACTGGATCTTTACCCGTTAGGCAAATGGAATTGCCGAAACAACAAGGCTTTACCTACCCCCCCCCCCGATACATCTAAAAAAATAATCAGCCTATTTTCTTTCCTACAAAGAAAAGCCACGCACACTTAGTGCATTGGTAATTATTTGTAAAAATTGTCGCCCTGTTACAATCATTTATTATTTACCTTGTTTTTTGAGTTAAATCTTATCGGCTTATTTGCCAATGTAGAATGCTTTTTAATTCAATAACAAACGACCGACCTCTCCGGTTTACTAAGCAACAACCGATTAGGCACCCTTTCAGCAATTACCCTGCCATCCTTACTTCCGCTGTCTAGCCAAGCCAAATTGTTATGTTATGATGCGACAGCCTCCCAGAATCGGTGTTTGTTAAGGGAAGATAGTTATACTCATAATTTGCTACATAATTGACTGGTGATTTGAACATGACAAGTTTGTTTTTAGTGTGCGATGGATTCTTCAATGCAGCTATAGTCCCGAAAGCTTCAATAGAAAATAATACCGGGACTAACGCCAACCTCTTCTTAGATGGTAATTTCACCAAGGCAATTACTGTTGACAACTTATTAGAACAAGCGGTTTTAGACGGCATCAACCAAATCGCCGATGCTGATTTTAGCCAAGCGGGCAAATACTGGCTTATCGATAGCAAACAAGAAAATGGCTGCAATTCTGCCATCGACTTTAACGAACGCTGGACGCTGCATAACAACCACACTTTCCATATTTACCAAAAAGTCGGTTTCGACGTTATCGTCGATCTTGTTTACCACGATCCGATTGTCGGCGAGTACATCCCCGTAAACGCCTTAGATTACTATCAATTTTCCGCGAGTTTTGGCCTGCACCGTTGCCATGGCATCTTCATCGTTGAATTTTATGATAGCCAAAAACAACTGCTGAAATGCTGCGACAACAATGTTGTTCAAGGCAAACTGGGCGGCAATGTTATTGAAGATTACCAAACCGTCAATGAAATTGTCCAAGCCCCCAAAAATGCCGCGTTTGCCAAATTAATCATAAAAAAATTCCCTACCCCAGAAGGCAAAACCGACAGCTTCCTCTTTGTCACTTGCACGCTGTTTGCCTTAGCGGCATCAGCCACTGCGCCCTTGGTTAAATGGCACAAATCCCCTTTCGGCCTAGCAGGCTGGGAAGCCTTGCGTAAAGCTAATCTGAACGAATTAGTGATAATTCAATTCGCTTTACCAGAGCAAGCGTATAACGGACAGACCTACAGTATTGAATTAAAAACCAAAGACACAGGGCAATTGTTTTTTGGCTCACCAAGAATATTCACTTACCAAAATAATCTGAAAGGCCAGCTCGTCCGCTTAGATGGCAACCGGGTTATCGGTTGGGTATCGCAACCTGATGTATTGATTAACCTTTATATTGACGACCAGTTCGTTGCCGAAACCCATGCCAGTAAAACCAGCGAAAACGAAGAGCGCTATCCGTATTCATTCGCCTTACCGACCGACTATCTCGACGGCAACCCACACCGCATCGACGCCCGCATCCGCATTTCAGGGCAGATTATCGGCGAATTGGCAGAAATCACCCCGTATACACTAACAACTTGGGACGTATTGCAAAAATACGCCAGCACTCCCCTACCCGCCAAATTATCTCCGGCGGCAAAATACCGATACGAATCAATGCGGGCTTCGCTATTGGCGCTGTCAGAAGCTGCCAAGCATAAAAAAGGCAAAGCCTATATCGACCTCATCGACCACATCAGTAATTTGGGCGCTTTGCATGACCAACTGGTCAACGGCTTTGAAAAGCCAAGCAAATTTTTACCCCTTAAATTCCCAAGTCATGAACAGCCAGAAGCCAGCATCATTGTCCCTGTCCACAACAAATTTGCGGTAACGTATAACTGCTTAGCGGCGCTGCTGTTTGCCTATAACCACACCAGCTTTGAAGTGATCTTGGTAGATGATGGCTCAAGTGATGAAACCCTTGGCATTCCCCAATTAGTTGAAGGCATTACCTATATCCGCAACGAAACCGCGCAAGGTTTCATCAGAAGTTGTAACCGTGGCGCAGAACACGCCCGTGGAAAATATATCGTCATGCTCAATAACGATACCGAACCCACAGTGCGCTGGCTTGATGAATTGGTTTTCACCTTTAAAGAATTTGCCGATGTTGGCTTAGCAGGTTCAAAACTCTTGTATCCCGACGGCAAACTCCAAGAAGCAGGCGGCATCGTCTGGAACAACAGCAATCCTTGGAATTACGGGCGCGGCGCAAACCCTAACGACCCACGCTTTAATTACAGCCGCCAAGTAGATTATTTATCCGGCGCATCCATCATGTTACTGAAATCCGTTTGGGATGAAGTTGGTGGCTTTGGTGAAGAATATTGCCCAGCTTATTTCGAAGATACCGACTTAGCCTTTAAAGTACGGGCAGCGGGTTACAAAACCGTGTATGCGCCGTTATCGGTGGTTTATCACTTTGAAGGCATCAGCAGCGGCACTGATGTCAGCTCCGGCACCAAACGTTTTCAAGAAATCAACCGCCCTAAATTTAAGCAAAAATGGATACATCATTGCCGCTTTAATGGCGAAGAAGGCAAAGATGTCGACCTCAATAAAGATCGCGGCATTAGTTTGCGGGCTTTGGTCATCGACTACCAAACACCACGGACTGACATAGACGCAGGCAGTTACGCCGCCTTACAAGAAATGCGTTTGCTGCAATCATTAGGCTTCAAAGTCACCTTTGTGCCAGAAAACTTTATCTTTTTCGGTGGCTATACCGAAGCTTTGCAACGCTTAGGCATAGAAGTTTTATATTCGCCATTTGCCTATAACATGCAGGAATTTATGCAAAAGCGTGGCGAAGAGTTTGATGTGGTGTACATCACCCGTTACTACGTTGCCAAAAACCACCTTAATTTAGTCCGGCAATACGCACCGCAAGCCAAAGTGTTATTTTGTAATGCCGATTTGCATTTCTTACGGGAATTGCGCGAAGCCATTGAATTTAAAGATAAAGAAAAACTGGTACATGCGGCAACCGTCCGTGACAACGAGCTAGGCATTATGCGGGAAGTCGATGTTACCCTTTCTTATAATGCGATAGAACATGCCGTCATCCTGTCCCATAACGAAAACCAAAGCAAAGTCGTCACCTGCCCGTGGGTTGTCGATGTTATTGACAATGTACCCGGCTTCGCTGAACGCACCGACATTGCTTTCTTAGGCGGCTTTGGACATCCACCAAATAAAGCGGCGGCGGTGTTCTTCATCAATCAAGTCATGCCGATTTTGCGCCATCAACTACCTGGTGCCGCCTTTAAAATTTACGGCAGCAACATCCCAGATGACCTTAAAAAACTGCAATGCCAAGATGTGATTGTTGCGGGTTATATCGAAAATGTCGCTGATGTCTATAATGCTTGCCGGGTTTTTGTAGCACCACTACAAACAGGCGCGGGCATTAAAGGCAAAGTAATTGATGCTTTAGCGCACGGCATACCCTCAGTACTGTCGCCGATTGCCGCAGAAGGCACACAATTACGCCACGAATTAGAGGTATTGATTGCCGAAACCGCGCAAGAATGGGCCGATGCCGTTACTAAGCTCTATAAAGATCAGATAACGTGGGAAAAAACCTCCAAAGCCGCACAAAGCTTTGCCAGCCAACATTATTCCTTTGAAAACGGTCGCAAACTGATGCGTAAGGCTTTGGAAACTGTGGATGTTTTTGCACCCGCTGATAACCAAGCCTTGGTTAGCAAACGGACACGTACTACTTTAAATGGCTAGCGGAAGCTATTGATTTTAATCGAGTAAGAGTTTGAGAAAAATTGTTTTTCATTATCATCTGTTCAAAAATGCTGGCACGTCTGTTGACTTATTGCTGAAGAAAAACTTTGGACGTTTATGGGTAAGCAACGAATTTTCCAGCAATGACTACCCAACTAACGTTTCACAGGTAAGCTCGTGGCTACAACAAGCGCAGTATGCACAGGCATTTTCATCGCATACTGCGTTGTTGCCAGCACCACAAATGGATGGCATTGAAGTATTCCCTATCATTTTTATACGCCACCCAATTGACCGCATTGCTTCCGCTTATGCGTTTGAACGGACGCAAAATACCGATACGGCTGGCTCGATAATCGCCAGAAACACCTCATTTAATGGCTATATAAACGCCCATCTAAACCAACCGTCATATAGCCAATGCCGTAATTTTCACCTATCCAAACTTAAAAACCTGTTTGCCGATAAAACAGGCAACCCCGCCGATCTGGCGATAGACGCCGTCACCAATTTGCCATTTGTGGGTTTGGTGGAACAATATGATGAGTCAATCAAGCGCTTAATTACCTGGCTAAAGCCGCATTTCCCTTATATAACCGCCGTAACCGAATCCAGAAATATCACCAGGGATATTTCTATGCCTTTGGAACAAAAGCTGCACCAAATACACCAACAAATCGGCGATGATTGCTATAGCCGTTTGCTAGCTGCTAATCGCGATGATCTTGCCCTTTATAACGCCATAAAAAACACCTACCCAAACTAATTGCGGATGCTGACTAAACCCCATCCCATCAAAACAGACCACTGAGCCATGCCAATCACTCTCCAAGAATTAGCAGATTTATGTTCCGCAGAAATTACCTGTGGCGATGCTTCCCAAGTTATCCATTCTGCTGGTGACATTGTCACCGCACAAGCAGGCCAAGTTACCCAGCTGACCAATAGCCGTTACCAAAAATACCTGCAAAACTCAGCGGCATCTGCTTGTTTTATATCCGCTAGTTTTGTGGTCGAAAACCCACCCGCACAATTGGCTTTGTTGGTGAGTGCCGATCCGGAAATGGCGTTTATCAAAGCCGTGGAAATATTACATCCACAAAAACAATACTCGCCCGCCATTGCCACCCAAGCGGTCATTAGCGATACCGCGACGATAACCGAATCCGCCCATATCGGCCCTTATGCGTTTATCGGCGAAGCCTCTAGCATCGGCGAAAACTGTACCATCATGGCGGGTGCTTATATTGGTAACAACGTCACTTTAGGCAACAACTGCACCATTCACCCTTATGCGGTCATTTATGATGATTGCGTGCTAGGCAATAACGTCACCATCCATTCCGGCGCTATTATTGGTGCGGATGGCTTTGGTTATAAGTTTAGAAACCATCAGCACATTAAAGTCCCGCAAGTGGGCAATGTGGTGCTTGCTGATAATGTCGAAATTGGCGCGAACACCTGCGTAGACAGAGGCGCGTTAGGCAGTACGCAGATTGGCGCAGGCAGTAAAATCGATAATCTGGTGCAAATAGGCCACAACAATAACGTTGGTAAACATGTCATTATGTGTGGGCAAGTTGGCGTATCCGGCTCATGCACTATTGAAGATTACGCGATATTGGCAGGTAGTGTTGGTGTCGCCGATCACTTGAAAATAGGCCAAGGTGCGGTGTTGATGGCAAGATCAGGCATTGCCACCGATGTCGCTGCGGGCAGCCAAGTGTTTGGCAGCCCTGCTAAAGACAAAAAAACCGCTTACAAAGAACAAATTGCCATCAGCAAACTGCCAGAATTATTAAAAACCATAAAAGCGATGGAAGCGCGTATAAAACAACTGGAAATAGACCAAGCTAGTCAATAATTGCCAGTTAACTTAGTAATTAGCTACCATTTCAAAACCAATGTAATTGTTTTGTCATTTAATTGACTTAATATTGCCGCATTATATAAACGGGTAATTAAATCTATCCGGCTTTTCATCAGTTTACTTCAGGTTGTTTATGATAGATAACACCACAGGCAGTGACGCAAACCAGAGTGTCGGATTTACTGTGCCTTGCGTACGGGAACTTACCCAAGCCGTCCAACCTATCAAGCTAGAAACCCCCATCCTAGACATCCTCCACCTCTTCCAAAACAATGTCGATCTCGCTGCCCTACCAGTGATTGACGACAACAATAAGTATTTCGGCATCATTTCCAGACGGAATTATTTAAACCTGATGACCCGTGCTTTTGCACGCGAGCTTTACGCCCGTAAAGACCTCTATACCTTGCTGGAAGGCAATGCCGACATTTTTATCGCACCAATAATTGCCCATGCCGAAGACCGCATCGACCAAGTCATCGTTGAATTCTTAAAGCACGATCCGGCAATCATGTACGAAGCCTTACCAGTACTTGGTACTTCAGGCATTATGGGTGTGGTAAAAATCGCCGACATGATGCTAAGGATGTCCGAATCCCAAGGTAATCTAATCGAAACCATGCAGCAATTAAGCGCCAGGTTAAACGATGAAGTTGCTAATGCGGCAAGCCTACAACAAAACTTGCTGCGCCCTGCCCGTATTGAATTGCCAGGCATTCAAGGGGTATCAACCATGATTACCTCCAGTGAAATCGGTGGCGATTTTTATGATTATTATGTGGTTGATGGTCGCTGGACAGTCATTTTAGTCGGCGACGTTAGCGGACATGGCATTGCCGCTGGCACGATTGTCTGCGCCGCTAAAGCAGCGGTAAATTTTTTGGAAGCGGAAAAAGAAAAAGAACCGCACAACATCCTGTCCCGATTGAGCAACATCATCTTCAACACCGCGCACCAATCGTTGCTGATGACCATGTTCGCCATTTGCGTGGACACCCAAACAGGCGAATTGCGTTACGCCAATGCCGGACACCAATTCGCTTACATTTATCGATCTATGCTTGGACGCTTAGAAGCCTTAGAGCTAGGTGGTTTACCCCTAGGGAAAAACGCCGATACCGATTACGAACAAGGCAGTACCGAAATTGATTTAGGTGATCGCTTATTTCTCTATACCGACAGTATTGTCGAAGAAGAAAACCATTTAGGTGAATGTTTTGGTTACGAACGCTTAGAAGCAATATTGGTTGACCAAGCCGACAACGACTTAGAAACCTTACAAAACAGTCTGCTAGGCGAGCTTATCAGCCACTTAGGCCGCGATACTTTCGGCGATGACCTGACTATTTTCTGTGTTGAATATACCGAAAAAACTTATGATTTCGGTGATAAAAACCTATCCACCCTAAATGCGGATAATTTCCAAAAAATCCACATTGACGAAGCCAGCTATCGCGCCAACCCCAACACCATCCCCCTACATATAAAACGTCAGGAATTGATTTTTTTGGCTGGCAACCAGTTTTCTGATTTGATCCCCAGTTTGGCAGCCCAAGGCGTTCGTCGCATACTGATGAGCGAACACCCCATCAATGAGCAATTGCTTTGGGGCAACCTGCTTAACCAACACCAACTGCAACACCGCGATGATTTAACGCAATTTTTGCGTTACCCACAACAACGCCGTGAATTTGACTTTAGCCATAGTGACGATAAAAGCTTCATCATCAATGAGATAGATGCGTGGTTACAAGAATTGATACTCATGGATGCAGAACGCCTAGACACCATTATTTTCCTACTGGACGAATTGATTGAAAACGGCCTTTATGGCGCACCCCGCGACGGCAAAGGCCGGGCTTTATTTTCCAAAGGCACATCAAGAGAACTGGCTGAAGGGGAAATATTGCGTCTTGACCTGTCCATACAGGATGGCTTATTGGGCATTTCACTGACAGACAACTGGGGAACATTAACCCCCAATGTGTTCCTAAACCGCTTAACCCGCCATATCCAAGGCGATGGGCTTGATTCCGGTGTTGGTGGCGGCGGTCTGTATCTCATCTGGCGCATGTCCGATTACATGCAGCTGCGGGTATATCCGCATCAGCAAACTCAAGTTTGCGTGTTTTTAGATTTAAAGCGGACATTCAATCCCGAAGCCGACAAAGGTTTTCAATTCCTTTATCACTCCGAATTATATGAGGCAGTGAACCATGACTAGCACCAAGTTAATTATTCAGCCGCAGCCTTCTAATGATCAGCTTAACCAACAATTTGCCTTTATTGGCAGCGTTGATGTTGATGCTATCCCGGTATTGGAACCCCTTTATATCCTGCCGGAAAACTGCGCCGTCGCATTGGATTTTGCCAAGCTCGACCGCATCAACTCAATGGGTTTGGCGCAACTGTTAAAACTTTTTGAACACTGGCAAAAACGCAGCATCACCATCAAAATCACTAACGTAAACCGGATGATTTCGGTGCTGTTTAAAATGACTGGCTTGACCCGGTTTTTAGCCGATATAGAGCCTGCAAAACCGACCGCCACCGCCCGTCCAGTCTCAACACAGCCTCAGCCAGTCACCGTTCCTACTGAAATAAAAGCCCAAACCGCAGCGCCATCGCAACCAGAAAAACCTAAAGAATCCGTTGCCCCAGTAACAGCAAGCCAAGGCCCGCTGCACATATTGCCAGCGCCTTCAGCAGAAGCTAAAACACAGGCATTTAACTTCGTCGGCACGATTGATGTCGGTGCAATTGCTGCTTTAGAAACACTTTACATATTACCGCCCGACTGTACTGTAAAACTGGATTTTATCGATTTACTCCGCATAAACTCCATGGGTTTGGCGCAATTACTGAAACTGTTCGAACATTGGCAAAAACAAAACATCCGCATAAACATCGTCAACGTAAACCGGATGATTACCGTGTTGTTTAAAATGACAGGGCTGATGCGCTTTATTGACAATACCGACAATCTCCAAACGGCATCAACGCCTAGCAACACCCCGCAAGCGCCCGCTGAAGCGCTGCCCGAACCGACATTACGAAAAGTTGATGAAGTTATAACGCCTGCTAGCCCACCTGTTTCTGTCTCCTCCATACTCAACTCCGCTGCTAAAGTACCAACAGACAAACTTAACTTATGGGTCAGCGCACAAAATAGCCAACAAATGAATGGCTGGTATTTTTTCAATACCTATTTGCAACGCCATTTAGGCCGGGAAATTCATCTGGAATTGAATCACGGCGCTATTACAGAAAGACGCAAAAACATTCATGAAATGGATATTGTTTTCACCAAACCGTTTGAAGCCACCCGCTTATTATTGGATCATGATTTTCAAGCCATCTTACGACCGCTAGATCAAACCGATGAAGTGACTTTATTGGTACGCGCCAGCGATGAGCGCCAAAAACCTTTAGATTTTAAAGGCGGTAAAGTGGTTACTTCCGCACAAGAAAGCTTTGTGTATTTACTGGGAAGGTTTTTGCTGGAACAGGACGAAGAAGCTTTAGAAGGGATGGATTATGTATTTTCAGGGCATGACATTAAAGCCTTGCAAATGTTGCTGAAAGAGCAAGCAGACATCTTATTTATGCTCAGTGAAACCTATCAGGGATTATCGGGTTTGACTAAAAAAATGCTTCGCCAAATAGACCAAAGCGAAACCGCTTTCGCATTCCATTTATTTAGCGTTGCACCTAGCTGCCAAGCATTGGCAACTGAAATCAATGAAGTGTTACTGAATATGAGCTTAGACAGCCAAGGCCGCCAAGTCTTGTTAGATTTAGGCATCACTGGCTGGGTAAAACCCACCGATGATGAAATCGCCATGCTAACGATGTTGTTCCAACGCTACGCCAACGAAAATTAAATACCGTTGGCGGTGAATACTGGCATCCAAAATAGCTTTGGATGCCAGTAAAAACTTAATTGATTGCTTATCAAGGCAAACAATGTTCACCCGCCCAAAGCTGGCTAATCGTTTCCCGCTCCCGCACCAAATACATCTGCTCGCCATCGACCATAACCTCTGCCGCACGCGGTCTGGAGTTATAGTTGGAACTCATGCTGAACCCGTAAGCGCCTGAAGACCTCACCGCCAACAAATCTCCCGGTTGCAATGCTAACGTCCTGTCCTTACCCAAGAAATCGCCTGTCTCGCAAACTGGGCCGACAATATCCCATTGTTGCGGCTGGGCAAGCGCAGTTTTGTTCACCGGAATAATTTCTTGCCATGCTGAATATAATGACGGGCGAATCAAGTCATTCATTGCCGCATCAACGATAGCGAAATTTTTGTTGGCAGTTGGTTTAAGGTACTCAACTTTAGTCACCAAAATACCCGCATTACCGACAATCGCCCTGCCCGGCTCCATTAAAATCTCAAAATCGTAGTCAGCCAATTTCGCCAAAACTTGTTGAATATAATCTGCTGGCGCAGGTGGCTGCTCATTTTGGTAACAAATACCTAAGCCGCCACCCAAATCCAAATGCCGTAATTCAATGCCTTCCGATTTAAGCGTCGCCACCAACAGCAATAATTTATCTAAGGCATCTAAAAACGGACGGGTTTCTGTCAACTGCGAACCGATATGGCAATCAACACCGACCACATCAATATTTGCCATCGCTTTGGCACGGCGATACTCCGTCAGAGCATCATTTATATCAATGCCAAATTTATTTTCTTTTAAACCCGTGGAAATATACGGATGGGTTTTGGCATCAACATCCGGGTTTACCCGAAATGACACGGGCGCAACCACACCCAACTGGCCTGCCAGAAAATTGATGCGATCCAATTCACCCGTGACTTCTATATTGAAACAACGGATACCAATTTTTAAAGCGGCGATAATTTCGTCTTCGCGCTTGCCGACACCAGAAAAAACGATATTCTTAGCTGCACCACCCGCCGCCAACACCCGTTCCATTTCACCTAAAGAAACAATGTCAAACCCTGAACCTAAACGCGCCAGTACATTGAGCACCGCTAAATTGGTATTGGCTTTTACCGCGTAACAAATTAAATGCGGCACGGTACCAAACGCTTGGTCGAATGCCCGCCAATGCCGCTCAATGGTAGCGCGTGAGTAGACATAACAAGGGCTGCCGAATTGTTCAGCAATTGCCTCAACGGCGACTGACTCAGCAAACAGCTGGTCATTTTGATAGTTGAAATAATCCATTGCTTAATTGAGTGAAGAACTGGTTGAAAAGGAAGCCATTTGTTTTGGCAAGTACAAGGGGCCAATCTGCCCGCATCCAGAAAGGATGAGTTGTAAAAATAACAACACGATTAATTTGGCGGCTTTCATCATTTATCGGCACAGTAAATGGGTTAAAGATAATAGCGGGCTATGTTATCGCAAATAAATCCGCTATAGCTATTTTCTTGGCGTAGCCGCTATTTAAGTTGATGAAAATATTTCCATAACTTTAATTGCAATAGTCGACAACAGCCGTTAAAGTTTTCCGGCTAAGAACGTGTTTTATAAAGCGTCGCGAGCGGCTCGATTGCAACGACTGCATGGATGCAGGAGGTAGAGCAACGCCCCCAAGGGGGTCTAAGGACAGGTCAGTTGCCGAGGCGCACGGAGCGCAGAAACCGGAGTGTACTGGACGTACATGAGGATTTCGAGCACCGCGCAACGCAGCAATCGAACCGCGCAGCAGCTTTTAAAACAGGTTCAAACTTGCAAGCAATATCGATAACACTCCAAGGGGACACGCATGAAAATCTATATTTATCGGCTAGCCGCATTGATGCTGGCATTTGTCTGTTTATCAGCATCTGCCGCCGATTTAAGCAGAAAAGAAGTAGAAAAACGCTTAGCACAGGCAAGCCAAGAACATCCTGCAAAATTGCGCCGCCTTAACCTCACAGGTTTAGATTTATCCGGATTGGATTTCCGCCATGCCGATTTATGGGGTTCGGATTTACGTCGCGCCAACTTAAGCAGCTCCGACTTATCTGGTCTGAATCTGGATTTAACGGTGATGACCAAAACCAACTTATCGGGCGCCAACCTTTCCCATACCAGTGTTTTTGGCGTACACATGGGCAATGCCGATTTAAGCAAAGCCAACTTAAAGGCTAGCCGGATTATCGCCAATCTTGACCGCGCTAATTTAAGCCACGCCAACCTTAGCGACGCCAACTGGGGCGTTGATATGCAAAACCAACCCATGGGCTTAATGCGGGTTAGCTTAAACAATGCCGACTTGACCAATGCCAACTTAACCAACGCCAACCTTAACCGCGCGTTATTGCGGCATGCCAACCTTTCTGGCGCAGACCTAAGCAATGCCATGTTATTTGGCGCAGACTTGTCCGGCGCGAACTTATCCGGCGCGAATTTATCCGGCGCAGATTTAAGCAACAGCATCCTCAAAGAAACCAATTTCGATAACGCCGATGTTAGCCGCACCAAATTTTCTGGTATGGAAAACAAAACCTTACTGAAGGGTTTATCGTCCAGTAAAAATTTGGAATCCGCCATTTTTTCTGAATAAAACCATCGCCGTGCTTTGCTTGATTTGCAAAGACACCCCAAATGCCCGCGTTTTAACTGTAACTAACACGCTAGAACGTATATAATTTGGGGCTTTGATTCAATCATTTACTAAATTTCACACCGGAAAACAACATGCTGGGTAAGCTGGTTAAATATACTGTAGGTAGCCGTAATGACAGGCTGATCAATAAAAAGAGAAAGCTGGTCAAAAAGGTCAACGCTTTAGCTGCGGAATATGAAGCACTCTCTGACGAACAACTGCAAGCGAAAACGCAAGAATTCCGCGATCGTCTGGCAAAAGGCGAGTTGCTAGACAACCTCGCCCCAGAGGCATTCGCAGCAGTTAGGGAGGCATCCACACGGGTTTTTGGCATGCGCCATTTCGATGTCCAGCTTATCGGCGGCATGATTCTGCATGACGGCAAAATTGCAGAAATGAAAACCGGTGAAGGTAAAACCCTGATGGCGACCTTAGCCGCTTACCTCAACGCCCTGCCAGGACGCGGCGTGCATGTGGTTACCGTCAATGATTATCTGGCAAAACGTGACTCTGAGTGGATGGGTAAGCTTTATGGCTTTTTAGGCCTGAGCACTGGCGTTATCCTTAGCCAACTCGGTCATGCCGAAAGAGTCCAAGCCTACGCCGCCGACATCACTTACGGCACTAACAACGAATTTGGTTTTGATTACCTACGCGACAACATGGCGTTCAACTTGGAGCAAAAAGTCCAACGTGAACTCAGCTTTGCCATTGTCGACGAGGTTGACTCCATCTTGATTGACGAAGCCAGAACTCCGCTGATTATTTCTGGCCCTACCGAAGAAAACACCGATATTTATGTACGCGCCAATGCCATCATCCCGTTCTTAATCAAACAAGAAAAGGAAGACCAACCCGGCGATTACAGCGTGGATGAAAAAACCCGCCAAATCCATTTGACTGAAGAAGGCCATGAGCATGTAGAACAGCTGATGGTTGAGCATGGTTTGATGACCCCAGGCACCAGCTTGTACGATGCCACCAACATCCGCCTGATGCACTACCTGAGCGCATCGCTACGCGCCCACGCTTTGTTCAAAAAAGATGTCGACTATATCGTCGCTGATAATGAAGTCGTCATTGTTGATGAATTTACCGGACGTATCATGCCCGGCAGACGCTGGTCAGAAGGCTTGCACCAAGCGGTAGAAGCGAAAGAACAAGTTAAAATCCAAAACGAAAACCAAACTTTAGCGTCTATCACTTTCCAAAATTACTTCCGTCTCTACGAAAAACTGTCAGGCATGACAGGTACAGCGGATACCGAAGCCTTCGAATTGAACAAAATTTACGGCTTGGAAGTTGTGGTCATCCCTACCCATCGCAACATGGTGCGTAGAGACTTGGGTGACGTGGTGTTCTTAACCACCGAAGAAAAATACATCGCCGTTGCTGACGACATTAAAGAATGCGTTTCCCGTGGACAGCCCGTATTGGTTGGTACAACCTCTATTGAAAACTCCGAACGCTTATCGATGTTGTTGAAAAAATTGGGCATCAAACACGAAGTGCTTAATGCCAAACAACATGAGCGCGAAGCCCATATTATTGAACAAGCGGGCAAACCGTTTGCCGTCACCATCGCCACCAACATGGCAGGCCGTGGTACCGATATTGTCCTCGGTGGCAACTTAGAAGCGGAATTAAAAGCTTTAGGGCCCGATGCCTCTGATGCTGAAAAGGCTCAAGTACGGGCAGCTTGGCAAGAACAGCACAATCTAGTGCTTGCTAGCGGCGGTTTACATGTGATTGGTTCTGAGCGCCATGAATCACGCCGTATCGATAACCAGCTGCGCGGTCGTTCTGGTCGCCAAGGCGATCCCGGTTCCAGCCGTTTTTACCTGTCTTTGCAAGACGATTTAATGCGTATTTTTGCTTCTGAGCGAGTAGCCGGATTAATGCAAAAATTGGGCATGGGCAACGGCGAAGCCATCGAACATCCTTGGGTAACCCGTTCTATAGAAAACGCGCAACGGAAAGTTGAAGGCCGCAACTTTGACATCCGTAAAGAAATCTTGGCTTATGACGATGTCGCCAACGACCAACGCAAAGTTATCTATACCCAACGTAATGAGTTGATGGCTGCGACTGATATTTCCGACATTATCAAAGCCATCCGCGTGGATGTGGTCAACCGTATGATTGACCTGTACATCCCCGCGAAAACCATGATTGAACAATGGGACGTTGAAGGCTTGCAAGAGCAAATCCTGCACGAATTCAATGTTGAAATCCCGGTAAAACAAATCCTGGATGCCGACACCAAATTACACGAGCAAGGTCTGCGCGCTAAAATCATTGCCCTGTTGGAAGAAAACCATCAGCAAAAAGAGCAACACATCAGCAAAGAAGTGCTGCAACACTTTGAAAAATCTGTGATGTTGCAGGTGTTGGATAATAGCTGGAAAGAACATTTAGCTTCCATGGATTACTTACGCCAAGGCATCCATTTTAGAGGCTATGCACAAAAAGACCCGAAACAAGAATACAAACGCGAAGCCTTCGAAATGTTTACCGAATTATTGGAAAACATAAAACAAGAAGTCATCGGTATTCTGGCGAAAGTACAAGTGCAAAAAGAAGAAGATGTGCAAGCGATTGATGAACAACGCCAAGCGCCTAAAGAAATGCACTTCCAACATGCCGAAGTATCCGCAATGGATGATTTTGCCGAACCAGCACCAGCCATTGAAGAAGAAGCGGTATCAGGACAGACTTTCGTTAGGGACACTAGCAAAGTGGGCCGTAACGACCCTTGCCCTTGCGGTTCAGGCAAAAAATTCAAAGTTTGCCACGGTAAACTGAGTTGATTAGCTGTTAGCCTATATCCGCATAAAAAAGCCCAAACAGTGTTTGGGCTTTTTTTTTACCTTCTGATAATCGGTAGTGATTTAAATTTGGTAGTGGTAACTGATGTTACGCACTCACTTTTTGTGGGGTGAACATAATTAATAATGAATCGCTATCGCGATGTTATTTAAATCGGGTTCTCGCACCCGAAGGCGAGTTACTTTCTTTTGCGCCGCCAAAAGCAAGTAACCAAAGAAAAGGCGGCCCGATTACCGCTCATGTCTTGCGCTCCTCGCATTTGTCGGGGGACGGCAGAATGGGCTTCCTGCCCATCTGCCGCCGCGCGGCTTCCCTGCCGCGCCCCTTCGGGCTATTCCCGACAAATGCTGCGGTGCTCGACGCGGCAAACGGGAGAAAGCGCGTTACTGCGTAACGTAAGGTGGTAAAAATCAGCGTAATATTTTTTTCAAAAATAGCATCAAAAAACATGTTTTTTGACTCCTCACTTTCGAGCTATCACTTAATTTTTTACCTCTACCTATACGCAAAATCGACAGACTTGAGTGGGGCATAAATTGTTTTTATCTTCCTGGCAAGCCCGGACTTAATGCGTGTATTTTCAGTAGATAGAATGGCGGCTTGGCGGCTAATACGCCACCATTCAGCACGGCTGATTGATGCAGGCGGTTGACGACTGCAAACAAGTCGCCATTGGGTCCAAAACTGAATGAATCTACCCAAGAAAGTCTTGGGCATTGAGACAGCCGTTGATATTTCCGATCGGGAGTAATAACGCCAATGGCATTCTCAGCTAATTCGCCCAAATAGATATTATTATCCTTGTCGATGGAAATCCCATCCGAAATGGGTTTGTCACTGTAGCGTTCAACGTGGGTGGCTAAAATAGTGTCATCAATATATTCATTAGCCAAATCAGCCGCTTTTACTCGATACAAACTAAGACCGTGCATAGGCCCAAAATAAACCCATTCATTGTTCAAATCTTCGGTAATCGGATTAACGCCGATATGAGGCTTAGTTAGCTTGCCTGAGCTATCCTTGACTTGAATAGCCACCTTGTCGATGATTAAATCGACATTTTCAGGAATCACGCTGCTATCCCCTACCAGTACACGCCTTAATTTGCCCGTTTTTAGGTTAACAACGATCAGACCAGCATTCGCCCCGCCCGCCGGATCGCTGATGACGATAATATTGTGGCGGGTATCAACGGCAAAATCATTAACAAAGGCATCCTTTGGCGCAACCGAAGCTGGCAACATGATGACCTGATGTAGCTTGTCCGCCTTCATATCCCAACCCACGAGTTTGGGCGTAACGCCACTACGCATACCATTATCCAGCATCCATACGATTCCGTTCGCTGAGCGAATGCCTAGCACAGAATCCAGTTTCATCGCCGCTTTTGAATCCACATCCGCTAACTCCCGATTCGGAAACGGCACGAGTGTGTTGTCTTTATATTCAACCACGGTAAATTTTGGCTGATAAAATTGATGCATACTCATAATGATCCGACCCGTGTCCGTTACGGTCACATTGCCGGGGCCATTATCAAGATTGGCGATGATGTCGAAGTTTGATTTAGCGTCCACTCTCATCGCTAACAAGGTAAGAACGCTAATGGCCACTAATTTAGGTAATGTCTTCATAAATATCTCCAACCAGAAAATGAATCAGTTAACACATTACGCTATCCAATTACGTGTGTTAAATGATCAATATTCATGGTGGTATTTATGAGTTTTATGATCGTGAAACCGTAAATCAAGTGTTTTACAACACCTTCCAGAAATCATTAGTTATTGATGATGAGTTAATAATCTCGCCAAATGCAAAATTTTATCCCGTAACCATTGGTGGGCTGGGTCTTTATCCATTAAGGGATGCCAGATCATACATAAATCGTAGTCTGGCAGTTCGAAAGGGAGCGAGAATATAGCCAGCGGCGCAATCTTCGTAAACTGTTCGGCAATTCGATAAGGTAAGGTAAGGATCATATCGGTTTTGGCAACGATCAACGGTGCGGAAAGGAAATGCGGGACGATGAGTTTAATACGCCGCTCCAAGCCCAGTTCTGCCAATTTTTGATCGATGATGCCAACGTTACTGCCAGTCCGTGAAATGAGCATGTGCGGAACCGACACAAATTCCTCTAAAGAAGGCGGCTTGCTTAGCAATGAATGATCTAGCCTAACTACGCAAGCCATCTTGTCGCTAAACAAATATTCTCGCTGCAAATGCGCTGGCGGGTTTAACACCGATTCAAACCCCAGTACCACATCTAAGCTACCGTTTTCCAATTGTGAAACGGGGAATGAAGCTTCCGTGCGCTTGACATGAAGATCGATACCCGGCGCCATTTTTTCAATATGGCCCGATAGTTCCGGCATTAGCAATAACTCAATGTAATCAGTGGCGGCAAGCACAAAACGTTGCTGGCTGGTCGCTGCATCAAATTCTAACGGCGGTTTTATTAACCGCTCGGTTTCTGCCAATAACGCCCTGACGGGATCAACCAACGTTAAGGCACGTTCGGTTGGTTTCATGCCCGATGGCGTTTTTACCAACAACGGATCATTCAGTTGTTGGCGCAGCTTCTGCAAAACATGGCTCATCGCCGATTGTGTGACGAACATCTGTTCGGCGGCACGGGTGACATTCAATTCCCGCATCAACACATCAAATGCCACCAAAAGGTTTAGATCAAAGGTTCTTAAATTCGACATAGCCAATACGTCTATAAAATTTAGAAAGGTTAGTGATTCTTATGGTAGCTGATAACCCCATTGGCTTTGATATGAATTAGGTAAATGACAGCATGAATTTTTAGAATTTCACAAAGACTTGGGAACTCTCTAAATTGTCGTCGAGCGTGCCATTGGGCTTAAGTTTTCCCCGCCTTGTGAGGCATTTAGTTCGCTGTGTTCCATTAATTTTTCTTAACTTAGGAGACGTATTATGTCATCCAATCTTTCCTCCAGTGCTTATAAGCCTTATACCGGAGAAAAAGCACGCATCGCCCGCGCTTACGATTACCTTGTCCTCGTTTTGGCGTTATTTCTGTTTATCGGTTCTTTTCACCTGCATTTTGCGCTGACCGTTGGTGATTGGGATTTTTGGGTGGACTGGAAAGACCGGCAATGGTGGCCATTGGTGACACCGCTAATCGGCATTACCTTTCCGGCGGCGGTACAAGCCGTCTTATGGACTAATTTCCGTCTGCCGCTGGGCGCGACCCTCTGTGTAGCCTGTCTGTCGATTGGCACCTGGATCGCTCGTATCTTTGCTTATCACTACTGGAATTTCTTTCCCATCAACATGGTGCTGCCGTCAACGCTATTACCCAGTGCGCTCGTGTTGGATGTGGTCTTGATGATTAGCAACAGCCTGACGGTTACCGCTATTTTCGGCGGCTCTGCATTCGCATTATTGTTCTACCCCAGTAACTGGCCAATCTTCGGCATGTTTCATGTACCCATTGAAGCGGGCAACAGCCAATTGACCGTGGCAGATATGTTCGGTTTTCAATACATACGCACAGGTATGCCGGAATATCTTCGCATCATTGAACGCGGCACTTTACGGACTTACGGGCAAATTGCGGCACCGCTCGCGGCTTTCTGCTCAGCCTTACTATGCACCCTGATGTATCCCTTATGGTGGCACATCGGCAAGTGGTTCGCGACAACCCGTTACCTTAACAGAATCTAAAGGAAGGGAATGCGATGAAAACAATTTCTCAAAATCCACCGAACAACATCAGGAACGGTTTGTTATTTCTAGCGATGATTTTTGCCGTGTACATAAGCACCCTGCAACCTGCCATGGCGCATGGGGAAAAAAATCTGGAGCCTTATGTGCGTATGCGTACCATCCAGTGGTATGACGTGCAATGGTCCAAGCAAACGTTTAATGTCAACGAAGAAGTCACCGTGACCGGAAAATTTCATGTGGCGGAAGATTGGCCGATCAGTGTGCCTAAACCGGATGCGTCGTTTCTAAATATTTCAACCCCTGGTCCCGTCCTGATTCGTACTGAGCGTTACTTAAACGGCAAACCCTTCATGAATTCGGTGGCATTGCAGCCAGGTGGCGACTATGACTTCAAGGTAGTGCTAAAAGGACGCTTGCCAGGACGTTACCACATTCATCCGTTTTTTAACCTGCGTGATGCTGGACAAGTTATGGGGCCTGGCGCTTGGTTGGATATTAGCGGTGACGCGGCTGATTTTACCAATAACATTCAGACCATTAACGGCGAGATTGTCGATATGGAAACCTATGGCCTTGGCAACGGTATTTTTTGGCATAGTTTCTGGGCTTTGCTTGCTACAGCCTGGCTGCTCTGGTGGGTACGTCGGCCTTTGTTTATTACCCGTTATCGCATGTTAAAAGCAGGCATGGAAGATGAACTGGTCACGCCATTGGACAAACATATCGCCAAAGCCATATTAGTCGGCGTTCCTGTGTTGGTTGTTGCCTTTTACAACATGACCGCCAATCAATACCCTAAAGCTATCCCCTTACAAACTTCGCTAGACCAAATTCTGCCGTTGTCCGCGAAAGTCAACGCCGGGGTTGTCGAAGTTGAAACCCTGCGTACTGAATACCGGATACCGGAAAGAGCGATGACTGTCAGTTTAAATATCAAAAATGGCAGTGATAAACCCATACAACTGGGCGAGTTTGCCACTGGCAGCGTGAGATTCCTTAATAAAGCTGTCCCTGCTCCGGTAGAAAATAATACCGAAAGTGTTATCGCCGCCGACGGTTTGAGTTTGGACAATCCAGCGCCCATTCAGCCGGGTGAGCAACGTACCTTATTGGTGACCGCTGGCGATGCGTTGTGGGAATCCGAGAAACTGGACGGGGTGATTAACGATGCGGATAGCCGGATTGGTGGCTTGGTCTTCTTCTATGATTCCGAGGGAGAACGCTATGTCTCCAGCATTAGCGCCGCTGTTATCCCAAAATTTGATTAATTGACCAACTTAGGAGGTAACACTCATGGGCGCAATCACTAAACAACCCACCAACAGCGTAATCAATGTTGAAGACTTGGGTTTAGACGATCCAATCGCAATTCAATTCTATGGACAACGCAAGGTGTTAAGGAGTCTTGCCGATGTCTTGCGGGAATCGAAGACACTGGAAGAATTGATTAACGAAGCCGATAGCCGCATCGATTCCTTGGTGTATTTTTTCTTCGGCAGCGATGGCGAGCAACAGCCCATTGGCAACAGTTCTGCGGCTATCCCCAAACTCACCCACTAATTAACTTAAGAGGTAATTCTCATGGCTACCGTTACTGAACAAATCAAGATAACGACCACCCAAAACAAAACCCCGCCTTGGTATTTGAAAGATCTATACCGCTACTTGTCGGCTTTCGGCGTACTGACGGCAATCTATATGGGCTTTCGAATTTATCAAGGCGCTTATGGCATTTCAACCGGATTGGACTCTACAGACCCAGCGTTTGAAATCTATTGGATGCGGCTTTTCAACTTCAACGTGACCTTTGTGACGCTCTTTGCTGGCTTGTCATGGGGGTACTTATGGTTTTCCCGAGACAAGAACCTCGATAAGCTTGAACCGAAGGAAGAAATTCGCCGTTACTTAACCTTAACGATGTGGATCAGCATTTACACCTTTGCCGTGTATTGGGCTGGCAGTTATTTTGCTGAACAGGATAACTCCTGGCATCAAGTAGCAATCCGCGATACACCGTTTACCGCTAACCATATCATCGAATTTTATTTCAACTTTCCGATGTATGTCATCTTAGGCGGTTGTGCGTGGATATATGCAAGAACCCGTTTGCCGCTCTATGCTAAAGGGATTTCACTACCGTTGACCTTAGCGGTCGTTGGCCCATTTATGATATTGGTCAGTGTCGGTTTTAACGAATGGGGACATACCTTCTGGTTTCGGGAAGAGTTTTTCGCGGCACCGATCCATTATGGCTTTGTCATCGGTGTCTGGTTTGCCCATGGCGTGGGAGGCATATTATTGCAAGGTGTAACACGTCTGATTGAATTGTTGGATGAGATAGAAGACGCCGCATAAGCCGAGAAAATGAGGCATTAAATCTGCATAGGGCGGGCTACTTGCCTGCCCTTTTTGTGAGCATCAGGATGCTTTAACCACATCTACAAGAACTTTAAACAGGATGACAACACTTAAACGTACAGATATTCATTATGCCTGGATTGTCCTAGCTGTCACTTTTGCCTGTCTATTTGTCGGTTCTGCGTTACGTTCAATACCCGGCATTATCATGCTGTCCCTTGAACACGAATTTCAATGGAATAGGGAAATCGTCAGTGGCGCAATTGCGGTTAATCTGTTTTTATTCGGGCTTGCCGGCCCTTTCCTTGGTCGATTGATGGATATGTACGGCGTTAAAGCCATTACTATCTTGATGATTGTATTGGTGACGTTGGGCGCGGGCGGTAGTGTCTTGATGCAACAGCCTTGGCAACTGTACCTGCTTTGGGGTGTGGTCATCGGCGCAGGTTCTGGCGGCACTTCCATGATAATGGGTTCTACCGTCGTTAACCGCTGGTTCTACAAACGCCGTGGGCTGGCTTTGGGGATCTTAGGCGCGGCATTTTCGTCTGGGCAATTGATATTCACGCCCATCATAATGCAGCTGAATATCGTCGAAGGATGGCGTTTTTCAACATTGTCTATCGTCGCACTGCTGGCATTGGTCGTTCTGCCGTTAGTGATAGGGTTAATGGTCAACAGCCCGTCTTTAAAAGGGTTAAAGCCTTATGGCGCAAATGGGCAGTCAGACACTAAGCTCTTACCAGACCAAAACCCGATGCGAAAAGCCATGGCTAACCGACAATTCTGGTTACTGGCTTTCAGCTTTGGTATCTGTGGACTGACCACGTCAGGGCTGTTCCAAACCCATTTGATCACCCACGGCGTCGAACATGGCTTCCCTGAAATGACGATGGCGGTCTCAATGGGCTTGATGGGGGCTACGGATGTTTTTGGCACGATATTGTCCGGCTGGCTGTGTGACCGCTTCGGTAAACATTGGCCTCTGGCAGTTTATTACCTGCTTCGCGGCGTGACCTTATTGTTATTGCCTTACGTTGAATCAACCGAACAGTTGATGGCATTCTCGGTTGTTTATGGGGTGAATTGGTTATCAACCATCCCAGCGACTTCTGCGCTAACCGCCGATTTATTCGGCAAGCAAAATGTCGGCGTGGTATTTGGATGGATATGTTTTGCTCATCAGATTGGCGCAGCCATCGCTTCATATGGTGCAGGCTATATCCATCATCTGGTTGGCGATTACACCTTGGCCTTTATGATCTCCGGCCTCTTTGCTTTCGTAGCAACTGGGCTTGTTGTTCTAATAAAGGAATAGTAGGTAGGAGCGGACGGCTGTCCGCCTTTTTAAGAATCCGTACCAATTCCTGCTAAGAAAAGGCGAGCAACCGCTCGCCCCTACGAACCAAAAATCAATTCTGACAAGGCGACTTGTAAACAAACGGCAAATGCTGGGCTTTCCAAAAATTAGCCTGCACAAACGCTTCCAAATCAACGCCTTCAAAATCCAGCGTGGTTGAACCATCAGCAATCGCTTTAGCTAAAACCCGTACCGTAATCACATGGCTGACTTTTTGTAGTTCAGCAATCGGTGGGTAAATCAAGCCAGCAGCCAGATAATGCTCAGCAGTAAAATCCGCTAAGGCGTAAGCGGCTTCCAGCACCATTGCATCACTAATCCGCGAACACTCGCCCAATACCGCTGCAAAGCCTAAGCCGGGGAAAATAAAGGCATTATTGCCCTGTCCGACTGGATACGTTTTACCTTCATATTCCACATCTGGAAATGGGCTACCCGTAGAAACAATCGCCCTACCTTCTGTCCACGCCATAATATCGACCGGAATAACTTCGCAATTGGAAGTCGGATTGGAAAGCGGAAAAATCATGGGATGCGGATTTTCTGCCGCCATGATTTTAATAATTTCTTCACTAAACAACCCAGAGATACCGGAAAGGCCAATCAATACTGTAGGTTTAGCTTGGGTGACCACTTCCATAAGATTTGGCAATTTGCCGCTCACCGACCAATCTTGATAAGTGTCGGCAAACTGCGCGATGGGGAATTTATAGCTATCTGGGGTAATGCCTTCAACCACCAAACCATCGACATCCAACACAAACATTTGCCGACGCGCTTGTTCACGGCTTAAACCACTATGCACCAAACCTTCTTGGATGGCCTTAGCGACACCGACACCGCCTGCCCCTGCGCCCACCACGACGATGCGCTGATCGGCAAGACTGACCCCTAATTGCCGACAAGCCGACAACAGCCCCGACAACACCACCGCGCCAGTACCCTGAATATCATCATTAAATGACGGGATGCGGTCGCGATAACGTTCCAGCACCGAAAACGCCACATCCTTGGCAAAATCTTCCCATTGGATAATCGCCTTAGGCCATTTTTTCTGGATAGCATCGACAAATTTATCGACAAACTCAAAATAGCACTCATCGTACAAACGGTGTTCGTTGACGCCCAAATAATAACGGTCTGCCAATAATTCTTCGCGGTTAGTGCCGACATCCAAATTCACAGGCAAGGTACGGAACGGACACAAACCGCCACCCACGGTATACAAAGCCAATTTGCCGATACAAATCGCCAAACCGCCCATACCTTGGTCACCGATGCCCAAAATTGCCGAAGAATCGGTTACCACCAGCATTCGCACATCATGCCAAGGATGGTTATTTAGAATCGTTTCTACCCTATCGATAGTTTTCACCGACAAAGTCACGCCCCGCGAAGTGGTGTAAAGGTTACTGAATTGCTGCACCGCCAAGCCAATCGTCGGCGTGTACACAATCGGCACCATTTCCACTAAATTTTGTTCCAACAACGCGTAAAACAATACTTCGGAACGCTCTTGCAAGGCCCTTAAAAACAGATATTTTGAAATATCATCGGGTTGCCTGGAGAAGTTACGGTAAATGCGGTCAATTTGTAACTGAATATCGACAATTTGCGGCGGCAAAAAGCCTTCCAAACCCAAGTCAACGCGTTCTTTTTCAGTAAACGCCGTGCCTTTATTGGTTTCGGTCAGACGCAATAACATCACGCCCCGTAAAGACACCTCAACATAGGTTTTGCCGTCTTCATCAACTTTATAATCAAAATAATCGCTCAATCGTGACATTGTGTTCCTTGTAATAAAACCGGGTCTTCCAGCTTGTTATTGCTTAGTAAAAAATCAAACCTATTAACTTACGTTACGCAGTAACGCGTTTTTCTCCCGTTTGCCGCGTCGAGCACCGCAAGCATTTGTCGGGAATAGCCCGAAGGGGTGCGGCATGGATGCCGCACGGCGGCAGATGGGCAGGAAGCCCATTCTGCCGTCCCCCGACAAATGCGAGGAGCGCAAGACACGAGCGGCAACCGGGCCGCCTTTTCTTTGGCTACTTGCTTTTGGCGGCGCAAAAGAAAGTAGCTCGCCTTCGGGTGCGAGAACCCGATTTAAAAAAACATCGCGATAGCGATTCATTATTATTTATTTTCGTCTCACAAAACGTGGGTGCGTAACATCAGCTATTAAATCGCACAGCGGATAAAGATACACTAATCGCGCCACTTACCATGCTAAGATTCCTCAATAGCGTGTTTCTAATAACTATCATAGGATAAAACCCCGCCTTTAACACTGAATCGTCAGCGTAAAGCCCAAAAAACGGCTGTTATTATTGTATGATGCCGCTTTAAAACCTTCAGGAGATTGCTAATGAATGACTATGAAAACAGTAAAAAAGCCAGACGAATCGCCTCCATAGTTTACTTGGTGGTTTTGGCTTTTATTCTGACTGGCACTTATTTTTCAAACCAACAAAAAGCCGCAGAAAAACAAGCATCTGCAACAGAAAACTTAGCAGGGGAAATACCTGGCGGATTTTCACAAGTTGTGAAGCCAAAATAAACCGCCAAGCGAACTGCATTTGTCCACGAACAGCACGAAAAGACACGAAAAAAAACAATCATATTTAATCGGATGGTTGGAGTACAAGCCTGTAGGGGCGGATGGCTATCCGCCTTTTTTAGAACCTGTAGCAAATCCTGTCGCGATAAGGCGAGCAGCCGCTCGCCCCTACGGAAATAATACCGATAATTTAACATTACTGAGCACTAGGCTTATCCCCATTACGTTCGTGTCTTTTCGTGCAGTTCGTGGACAAATACCATTTAAATACGCTTAAACAACGCGATGCCAATATTCCGTAAATACTGGCGTAAATTTAGCGACGAATATTTCTGGAATGCCCGTAACTGCCGCCAATTTCTAGCAATGCGCTGATAAAGGTTGCCTTGCCCGTACAACAAATCAATAAACGCCCGCATTTCTTGATAACGTTGTTCCGAATATGGAAACCAATTGGGCTCATCATCCAAACCACTACGGCTAGTGACGCCTGAGACCGTATAAGTAAATTGCCGCAAACCTTCTGCACCATGATAGCGCCCAAAGCCACTGTTTTTGGTGCCACCAAACGGCAATCCGGCATGACCGATATTTTTAATAACATCATTCACCGCCCAATTGCCGACGTTCAATTGCTTAGCAATCCGCTCGGCTTTGGCAATATCTTTGCTCCACACACTGGCATTTAAACCAAACTCACAATCATTGGCGAGCGCTAGCGCCTGGGCTTCGGAAGTAAATGCCATCACAGGCAATAATGGCCCAAACGTTTCTTCGCGCATCACCAGCATTTCATGGCTGACATCCCACAACACCACCGGATGCAAATAACGCCCCTCAAGCCGTAATGGCGATGACGCTTTCGCACCTTTGGCGATAGCATCGTGGTAATGGGCTTCAATAATAGCGAATTGTTTTAAGCTCGTTAAACCGCCTAAATCCCCCGCTTCGCCATGCCCTACGGTTATTTTCTCGACCGCTGCCAGCAATTGCCCGACAAATTGCTCATAACAAGCCAACTCGACATAACAACGTTCAACCGACACACAAACTTGCCCGCTATTACTAAAGGCGCCGTACATGGCGGCATTAACCGCGCGCGGCAAATCCGCATCAGAAAATACCGTCATGGCATCTTTGCCGCCTAATTCCAACAGCACCGGAATAGGATGTTGCGCCGCAGCCGCCATCACCGCCCTGCCCGCCGCCACACTGCCTGTGAAAAACACCAAATCCGGTCGGGCATCAATAAGTTGCCGACCCGTTTCCGCTTCACCGATGACGTGTTGCACCAAACCTTGGGGCAAATCCAACTGCCCAAGCAATGTCTCAAGCAATTCACCAACAGGCAGGCTCAGTTCAGACATTTTGAAAACCACCGCATTGCCGCTAATCAACGCCGTCAGCAACGGGCTTAAAGTCAATTGAAACGGAAAATTCCACGGGGAGATAATACCGACCACCCCATAAGGCTTTCTTTGATACGAGGCACTGGCTTGCGGAAACGCCAACGGTGCGGTGTGGACTGGACAAGGCGCAAGGATTTTAGCGGCATGTTGCTGATAATAAGTTAACAACTCCAAGACAAAATAAATCTCGCCCAATAAAACTTCGGTTTTCACCTTACCCGTCGCCGCCATGATGACGGCAACGATATGGTCAAAATCCGCCAAGATAATCGTTTGCAAGGCCGATAAACGCTTAAGCCGCTCACCGACATCTAGTTGCGCCCAAGTATTTGCCGCGACTCTTGCCCTAGCCATCACCTCAGCGATTTCTGCGCTGTCTGTTACCGCATAGTCTTTTAATGGCTGTTCAGTTAAAACCGAGATTGCAGATATGTGTTTCGTCATTTTTTAAAATTTCGTAAGTTGCGCTGAGTGCCATTAAGTTAAGAATTAAAATCACAGGTACTCAGTCAATATTAAATTGTCGATATTATTTTCGTAGCGGCGAGCGGCTGCTCGACTTATCGTAGCAGGATTTGGCATGGATTTTAAAAAGGCGGACAGCCGTCCGCCCCTACAGGGTTGGATTAATCCGACAAAGAGCTATTTAATTTCGCTGAAGGATGGACTGACATAAGCAAACCATCTTCCCTAATAACTAGACAAACCGCGCCAATATATGCCTATAATCTAAGCCAAGTAATTGATTGACAGACCATTTAGCCTATAGCCACTGCCTAGCGAGGGATGCCATGCCAAACCTGAATACAGCAACTGTCAGCATCAGCGAAAGCGATTATCGCTGGATAGCAGAAGCCGCTTACTATAAAGCCTTAGCACGCGGTTTCGCACCAGAAAATGCCGAGCAAGATTGGTTGGCGGCGATTGATGATTTCTTAAAACTGCATCAAAAACCGCCTAAAAACGGCTTGATTCGTTTGCCGATTAACGCTGGCATAGCGGCCTAAGTAGAGGCACATTGTAGGAATACAAAACATGTTTTGTACGCCGTTATGATTTTAAAAAATTTTACCGAACACTCAAAATCACAACCACTTTGCCCGCTGTAAGCGTTTATATAACCACACACTGCCCAGCAACACGCCAAAAAGCACGGCGGGGTAACTGAAGTGCCAAGCCAGTTCAGGCATATATTGGAAATTCATCCCGTACAAACTGAAAACCATGGTTGGTATCGCTAATATCGCCCCCCAACCTGCCAAGCGTTTTACCACTTCATTCTGGCGGACGGTTTCAAAGGTTAGATGCACGTGCATGGCTGAAATCAACATTTCCCGCATCCCATCAAGGGCTTGGTCGATACGTTTGATGTGATCGGCTATATCCCGAAAATACACCCGAACTTCTTGAGGAATAACGCCATCGTGGAAGCGCATCAGTTCGTTGCAAATGCTGATAACCGGGGTTATTGCCGTATGCAATTGCATTAACTCGCGTTTTAACTCATACAAGTCTTGCAGGGTTTGTGATTCCGAACGGTTATCAAAAATCGCGGTTTCCAATTGTTCAAAACGTAACTGTAAGCCATCAATGACGGGCTCATAGTTATCGACAATAAAATCGATGATGGAATAAACCACAAAGCCAGGGCCTTTAGCCAATTGATTGGGCATGGCTTCACATTTGGCGCGGATTTTACGGTGATCCAACGGTGAATCATGGCGCACCGTCACCACGAAACGGCTGCCGACAAAGATATGGGTTTCGCCAAAATCAATGCCCGTTTCTGACAAGGCCGCTGTATGCAGAACAATAAACAGGGAATCGCCATATTCTTCAATTTTTGGGCGTTGATGGGCATTGCGAGCGTCTTCAACGGAAAGCTCATGCAAGCCAAATTCTTCTTGGATTTTTTGCAGCAAATCCACGTCGACTTCCCGTAAGCCTAGCCAGACAAAGGTATCAGGTTGTTTTAGCACTTCGCTAATATCTTCAATGGTGACATCGCCTAAACTGATGCCATCTTTATAGGCCACACACTTCATGACCATTGCTATTTCGGTTTTCACGGTTTTTACTTCCATTTATTGCTTAGCCAAATCCGCCAAAATCTTATCGCGCACCAACTGCCCGGATAAGGTCACCATCGGCATACCGCCACCGGGATTGACGCTGCCGCCAACAAAATACAAATTCTTCAACACTTTGCTGCGTTGGGCGTTTTTAAAACCTAAATTCTTGAAGCGGTCAGCGACCACACCATAAATCGAACCTTGATTGGAATAATATTTCGCTTGAATATCGACAGGCGTCCAGCTTTCTTCGCAGACGATGTGTTTACGCAAATCCGTCAATCCCATGCGTTCCAGCTTAATCAACACCCGCTCGCGCATCGCGGCGTAATCGTCGGCGGATAAGGGTTTATCAGGATCAAGATGCGGAATATGCGGCAAGATTTTGATAATCTCGCAACCGCGTGGCGCTTGGCTAGGATCGCTTTTGCACGGCGCGACCAGATAAATGGTTGGGTCTTCCGATAAGCGGTGATCGTGGAAAATCGCTTTAAAATGCTCACGCGGATGGTCGGAATAGAAGAAATTATGATGCGCGAGTTGCGGATAAATCGTATCCACACCCAAATGCAACACCAAACCGGAACAGCTCGGTGCGAATTTTTCCACGCGGCGGATTTCAGCTTCCTGCCCTTGCATTAGGTTTTTATACGCCGGAATCACTTCCATATTGGAGACGACAATGTCCGCCGCCAACACCCTGCCATCTGCCAAACGCACAGCCGATGCACGTCCGCCTTCGTGCTGGATTTCCACCACTTCGGCATTCACCTGAATGTTAACACCTAATTCCAGCGCCAGTTTTTGCAAGCCTTGCGCCATGCCGTACATGCCACCTTTGATGTACCACAAGCCGTAGCCAAATTGGATATACGGCAATAAATTCATCAAAGCGGGTGAGTCGTACGGTGAAGAACCGACGTATTTGATGAAGTAATTCAGCACATCGACCAATTTTGGGTCTTTGATAAAGCGCTTTACGCCTTGATCCATCGAACGAAAAACATCAAATTCCTGCAAACTTTTCACAGGGCCGTAGTGTTTGAGCAATTCCCAAAACGAATCCAAACCTTGGGCGAAATAGCCATCTTCGGTGATGTCGCTAAGGCGTTTGGAATAGGCCAGAAATTCATCAAATTGCCGCGCGGAATCAGGGCCTAATTTGTCCAATTCCTGTTTCATCACCAGCGGATCAGAACTTAAATCAAGTGTGCTGCCGTCTTCAAAAAAATTGCGCCAATGTGGCTCTACGGTTTCGATACTGACGTAATCCTCCATATTTTTACCGACCCGATCAAACAGCTTGCGGAAAATATGTGGCATAGTCAGGATGGATGGCCCCAAATCGAAGGTGAAACCGTCTTTTGCCAAGACATTCAATTTGCCGCCAACTTTGTCGTTTTTTTCCAGTAAATCAACGGTGAAGCCTTCCGATGCCAAAGAAATAGCGGCAGATAAGCCACCAAGCCCTGCTCCGATAACGACGATGTGCTGCGGTTTGTTATTAGTCATGTGATATTCCTTATTCGCTCGCTGTGCATAGTTGCCATACAAGCCGTCATAATTAAATGCCTGCGGTTGCCCGCTGTTTAGATAAAGCTATCCTTACGTGTGCAGGAGGCAATTAGCAGCGCTTAGGATAGTGATGTGTGGGATTGTAATACACTTGTGAACGGGCGAATACCTAAGCGTCTGCTTGTCATTGCCGCCAATTTGCAGTTAGCGTTGCCAGTACCCAATCACTATCATCCAAGGTCAGGTCATGCCCCGCCCAAGGATGGCTGTACATAGGCAGTTGGTAGTGGTTTTTAATCGCTAGGCTGCAATTGGGCGAGACTAAGCGGTCACCTAAGCTATTTAACAATAACACTGCTTTGCTAGGCCGATTGTAAGAGGGTTTATAGCGGGCGGCAGCGATAATCTGCCTTAAAAAGGTGTTGAAGCGGATGGGATGGGTTTGCTGAATTGCCGTCCATTGTTCGGCAGTTTGTTGGTAATGGCTGCTGCGGTTACTGACTAAGGCCACGATTGCCCGCTCGCGTTTGGCGATGTCGGTTTGCAGTAAGACGGCTAAAAACGCCGCAAAACTTTGCCAACGGATGCGTTGATAGACGGGGCTTAAATTGGCAAAACTGGTGTTGACTAGCACCGCAGAGTCAATCTCTTCGGGATGAGTTTGCAACCACTGCCAGGCAACCATAGCGCCTAAAGATACGGCAAATACCGTTACTGGTGTCGCCAGCAAGCCTTGTTGGCGGGCCGTATCGCGGACGATTTCGGTGATTGCTGGTATGGAACTAGGGCTAGCTTGCTGATGGTAAACGCCTGTGCCGGGTAAATCGATAACACTGATGGTATCGTTAGGATAAGCCGCTTGCAGTTTGCCGATAAAATCCCCCCAATGCCCGGATTCTCGCGCTAAACCGCGCAGTAATAGCCAATGCCTTGTTTCAGTCTGCATACCAGAGTCCATTGGCTTTTTCCTGATAACGCTGCTTGCTTGCCGCATCCAAAAACGCCCATTGGTCTGGGCTTAATAAGCTGCGATGCAGAAAATCAAACAAGGTTAAATGCCGTCTAAATACCCGGTGCAAGCGGTGCGGCAGTAACGGATGAAATAAGCCATAGCGATAAAACATATGCAGCGGGCTTTTCCGCAACCATAGCCAGGAACCCATTTCTAAAGTGAGCGGCAAAAACACCTGCCCAACATTAGTACGCTGGCTGAAATCATCGACGAGATAATCCCATAAATCGCCGTTAATCACATATTCCCGGCACATAGGCTCAATGGTATAGATGTGATGGGGATAGCTGCGGTCAAATTGTTCCTTTAAGGCCAAGCTTTCGGCACTAAACGGAAACGGGGTGCGGCGGGAGGCGTAGGGAAACCAAAGATAATCGCGCATACCAAAGCCAGAATGTAAATCTACCGCTATCGACAACGGCGAGTTGAACAATTGCTGGTCAACCACATCGCACAAGGCCAAGGCTTCTTTTTCCATCTGCATTTCATCACCGCGATACCACGGCAAATGCGGGGTGATGCGCTGCCCGCTGTATAAACGCGTGTTACCAATACCTTCCACAGGGGCGTTACGCATTAAATCCACACAGTTGCCATTGGAGCGGGTGCGGAGATAAACACCGACAGGATTAACGATAGGCACAAACACTAGCCGGGTTTTTTCTAATCGCGCTAAAAATTCTTCATCCCAGTTCATTAAGTGGCTCAGGGTTTCCATGTAACTCAGAATGACTTCTGTGCCGATTTTTTCTAAGCCGTGGACACCGCCAAAAAATGCCAGCACGGGCGCATCGGGGGCTTTTGAGCCTATGGAAATACTGTAAATGGGGAAATTTAGGTGCTTGTGCTGGATGCGGTCAATAATTTGGGTAGTGGCACGGTCACCAAAGGCGGCGATCACACGTTCCAATTGTTCAAGCTCTGGAAATTTGATGGGCTTCATAACATCGGTAGGTTAAAACTATTGGAATGGCTATTGTAACAGAAGCGCTATGCCTGTATGTCCGCAAGCCGCGTCTGGATTTTTTGACCACTAGTACTCAGTCAATGTTAAATTGTCCGTATTATTTTCGTAGGGGCAAGCGGCTGCTCGCCTGATTGCGCCGATTTTCGGTACGGTTTCTAAAAAAGGCGGACAGCCATCCGCCCCTACAAGCATGAGAATCTACACAAGTCTAAAAGCTCCTTCTCCCTCTGGGCATGAGTATCTACACAAGTCTAAAAGCCCCTTCTCCCTCTGGGAGAAGGTTGGGATGAGGGGTTTTAAATGCTTGATTTTATTACCCTCACCCCAACCCTCTCCTTTATGCCCTTGGGTGCAAGGGGAGAAGGAGTTAAACCGCAATATAACCTTATGTTTTTATTATGTTTAATACTTGTGTAGATACCTATGCCCTCTGGGAGAAGGTTGGGATGAGGGGCTTTAAATGCTTGATTTTATTACCCTCACCCCAACTCTCTCCTTTATGCCCTTGGGTGCAAAGGGAGAGGGAGTTAAGTCGCAATGTAACCTTATGTTTTTATTATGTTTAATACTTGTGTAGATACCTATGCCCCTACAAGAGAACATTGACCCAACAAAAAATCATTGACTGAGTGCTACTTTAGTTTCCCGTTATTATCGAATTGAGTCCCCGCCTATTATGGAAACCCCAAGCCGTAACGTGTTAACGGTTAGCCAATTAAACCGTGCCGCCAGCCAATTGCTTAACGAGCATTTTTTTAGTGTTTTAGTGGAAGGCGAGTTATCAAACGTCAGTATGCCTGCGTCTGGACACTGGTATTTTTCGCTAAAAGACAGTAACGCCCAAATTCGCTGCGCCATGTTTAAAAACCAGCAGCGTAGGCAAATGCTGAAACCGGAAAATGGCAAGCACGTGATTGTTAAGGCGCAAGTAAGCCTTTATGAGCCGCGCGGCGATTACCAATTAATTGTCGACAGCATGGAAGCGGCGGGCGATGGCATTTTGCGCCGCGCTTTCGATGCCTTAAAACAAAAGCTAGCCGATGAAGGCTTGTTTGCGGCTAGCCATAAAAAACCGCTGCCTGCCCTGCCCGCTGGTATTGGCGTTATCACCTCACCGACTGGCGCGGCTATCCGCGACATTATCACCGTGCTTAAACGCCGCTTTCCTGCCATACCCGTGGTCATTTATCCGGTTGCCGTTCAAGGCGAACAAGCCAAGTATGAAATCGCCAAAGCATTGGCTTCGGCAAATAACAATCCGCACTGCGATGTGCTGATTTTAGGGCGTGGCGGCGGTTCGTTGGAAGATTTGTGGGCGTTTAATGAGGAAGTGGTCGCCCGTGCCATTTTTGCCAGTGATATTCCGGTGATTGCTGCCATAGGTCATGAAACCGATGTCACCATCGCCGATTTTGTCGCCGATGTCCGCGCCGCTACACCTTCGGCAGCGGCAGAATATGCTGTACCCGATCAAGCCAGTTGGCGTAATCGCTTTGTGGATTTAGAAAGCCGTCTTAGCAAGTTGATGCGCCAGCAATTGACGCAACACCAGCAATCTTTAGGCTGGTTGGACAAGCGTTTACAGCAACAACACCCAAAGCAACGTTTAATGCGTTTTGCCCAAACATTAGATGATTTGGATGCCCGTTTACTGCAAGCGATACAGGTAAAACTGCAACAACGCCACAGCCAGCTGGCGCATAAATCGGCACAATTGTGGCAGCATAATCCGGCAATCCGCTTAACCATCTACCAACAACGGCAACAGCATTTAAGCCAGCGCTTAGCGGCGGCGATGAATCGCTGTGTAGATAAACACCAGCAGCGTTTGGCGAATGCCAGCCAAACGTTACACGCCGTCAGCCCACTGGCAACCTTAAGCCGGGGTTATGCGCTGGCGACTATCGATGGCTCGGCGGAAATTGTCCGCTCAGCCGCACAAGTTAAAGTCGGCGATGTGCTTTGTGTGCAATTAGGCCAAGGCCGTATCACTAGCTCAGTGAGTGTTGTAGAAAATGATGTTTTTCTGAATTCGTAATTAACAATTGACGTTACGCAGTAACGCGCTTTTCTCCCGTTTGCCGCGTCGAGCACCGCAGCATTTGTCGGGAACAGCCCGAAGGGGTGCGGCATGGATGCCGCACGGCGGCAGATGGGCAGGAAGCCCATTCTGCCGTCCCCCGACAAATACCCCACAGGGCACAAGTGCGAGGAGCGCAAGACATGAGCGGTAATCGGGCCGCCTTTTCTTTGGCTACTTTCTTTTGGCGGCGCAAAAGAAAGTAGCTCGCCTTCGGGTGCGAGTACCCGATTAGAAAAACTGTCGCGATAGCGACTCAGCATTATTTGTTTTTATATCGCAGAAAATGTCTGCGTAACATCAGTTCACAAAATAAGGTTTGTTTACTGCATGATGGATTTGCGCCAGAGGTGGTGAATTTATTATCGTTTTTGGCGTAAAAAACATGTTTTTTACGCCAACCACATAAAGCTATTTTGATAACTATTTACGCCAAAATTCCGGCACGAATAAGATAACAATAGAAAAGATTTGTACCCGCCCCAAGAGCATCGCAAAAATACAAACAAAGGTTTGGAAGTCGCTCAAACTGCTGTAATTGGTAGCAGGGCCAACTTGATTAAGGCCAGGGCCGGCATTATTGAAACAGGCGATTATGGCGGTAAATGCGCTGATAAAATCCAAGCCGCTTAAAAGCAACGCAAAAACTAAAATAACGATGCTAATGAAATACAGAAATATAAATCCCATCACCGAAGTGACGATATTGTTATGAACAACACTGCCGCCAATTCGGATTGATCGGATAGCCGCAGGATGGATAAATTTGAACAACTCCAACCGCGCCTGTTTCATCAAGATAATCGTTCTAATCATCCGAATACCGCCACCCGTCGAACCTGATGATGCAATAATGCTACTTAAAAATAGCATCCACATCGGAGCGAAAATAGGCCAAGTATTGAAGTCTTGCGAGGAAAAACCGCAATCGGTGGCGATAGTCACCAAATTAAAAGTCGCATGTCGAAACGCGGTAAAAAAATCAGGATAGGTATTGGCATGCCATAAAACCAAGGCAACCATGAAGCTGCTGCCGAGCAATATAATCAATATGGCCCTTGCTTCCATGTCTTTAAAATAAGGTTTTAATGAACGTTTTTTTAATACGACATAATGGGTGGCAAAATTCATTGCTGCCAAAATTTGGAAAACAGTCAGGACTATTTCAATAGGTACTGAATCAAAAAAACCGACGCTGAGATCGTGTGTGCTGAAACCACCTAAGCTCATCGCTGCAAAGGAGTGGCAAATGGCATCAAACCAATCCATACCCGCAATTCGCAGTGCGAAAATGCACGCTAAAGTAATGATGGTATAGGTTTGCCAAAGTGCTTTTGCGGTCTGGGCAATGCGGGGCGGTAGCTCAGATTCTTTAACAGTACCTGGCGACTCTGCTTTGTATAATTGCATACCACCAATCCCCAAGATGGGCAAAATGGCTACGGCAAAGACAATAATGCCCATACCGCCAATCCATGTTAGCTCATGCCGCCAGAGGTTGATTGACATGGGAAAATGATCCAAGCCGCTAAATATGGTTGCACCTGTGGTGGTCAATCCCGAGACAACTTCAAAATAGGCATCGACAAAACTTAATTCAGGCTGATAAAGCAGTAACGGTAAGGTACAAAATACGGAAATTAAGCTCCACGTAATTGCCACCAATAAGAATCCGGCTTGCCTAGAGACTTTTTTTGGCATCCTGAGCGTGGGTACATACATCAGCAAGCCAAATAGCAGGGTAATTAAAGAGCCTGTCCAAAAAGCCTGATCAGCACCATCGCTAGCGATAGCCGCTGTTATAAAACAGGTGAACATCAGGCCACTAAAGCCAATAGTGACAACACCAAAAATATGGACAAGCGTGAGAATAGCGGTCATGGATAGGTATTAAAATGAAAGGAATTAGGCTGCTACGGCAAATTAAATAGGCTGAAATATCCTTTCAATACTTGCGACCAGTTTTTTATCGATAGCAAACATCACCACATGGTCGTTTTCTTCAAAAACGGTATCGTGATGGATGGGTATCACATGTTGATTGCGGATCAACGCGCCAAGTACCACGCCTTCCGGCAATTTAACGGCATTGACGGCGCAACCGACCACAGAATTAAGGCCATTGCCACGATGGGCGATGGCTTCGATAGCTTCGGAAGTGCCGCCGCATAAAGAACTCACTTGCGCGACATCGCCACGGCGGACATGTTTAAGGATGCTGCCTAGGGTTTCTTGATTGGGGAGTACAACCACGTCGATGCCAGTATTCGGCAATAATTTGCTGTAGGATGCGTGATTAATCAGGCAGATGGCTTTGCGTGCGCCTAAGTTTTTCGCTAAAGACGCAGAAATGATATTGACGCCATCGTTATTGGTGATGGCGCAAAATAAGTCGGTGGTTTCTATGCCTTCTTCCAACAGCAAGGATTCATCGGCACAATCGCCAAGTAAGACGATGGTTTTGTTCAAATCATTGGCTATTTTTTTGGCACGGCTATTGTCTTTCTCAATAATTTTTACTTGATGGTCTTTTTCTAAAGCCAGCGCCAGACGTTTGCCGACATGACCGCCGCCAGCAATGATAATGCGTTTTAATGGCGGCTCAAGTTTGTTTAAGGCTTTCAACACCCTTGCCACTTCTTTTCGGGGCGCGACAAAAAACACTTCATCATCCGTTTTTATAATCGCTTGCCCATCAACAACTATCGGTAAACCATCCCTAAAAACGGCTGCCACCCGCACATGACCATCAGCAAATTTATCTTTTAAGGCACTGATTTTTTTACCTGTTAAGAAACCACCTTCTACGACTTTCACTGAAAACAAGCGGACTAAACCACCTGCGAAATCAGAAATATGCAATACGCCAGGAAAATCCACCAAATTACGGATGGATTCCATGACGATTTGTTCTGGGCTGATGACATAATTGACGGGAATCCCTTGCGGGCCAAACAATTGCGGATGGGTAAGGTAATCGATAGCCCGGACGCGGGCGATGGTTTTCGGACGGCTGTATAAGGTATTGATAATCAGGCAGGCCAACATATTGGTTTCATCGCGGTCTGTTACCGCGATGACAATATCGGCATCTTTAACCCCGGCTTGCTCTAACACACTTGGATGAGCAGCGTTGCCTGTGACTGTCGCTATATCAAAGCGCTCTTTTAAGGCTTCTAGCAAGTCGGGTTTAAAGTCGATAACTACAATATCGTTTTCTTCACCAGCGAGTGCTTCTGCTACTGATGAACCAGTAACGCCAGCACCAAGAATAAGAATTTTCAAGTGTTTACCTGTTATTACTGGTTGCTAAAAACGCGGTTATTCATCCATCTCTTCAGACAATACCTTACTGCCAAAATAACTTGGGGCAACGCTGACTAATAACGTCACCAAGGTAGCAATATAAGGCACGGCTTGTACGGATAAAATGGAAATCCAAAGCTTGCCCGTGAGATTGTCAAAATGCTCTAAGGAGGCGACGGCAATAATCCCTGCGGTCAAGAAAAACAATAAAATCAATTCTTGTCTAATGACCATTAAACCTGCAAATAACGGCCCTTGTTTTTCGTATTTAGGGGTACGCATAAATGGTTTGCCGGAGGTGAACAAGCCTTGCATAGTGCCTCTGGCGACGGTGTGGGTTAATGATAATCCCGTTAAAGCCGCACCTAAAGACTGCCCAATAGAACAAGGGACACGCGCTTGATACAGCCATAAGCCGCGTAAAACTTTAAAGGTAAATAAGCCGATTGTAGGCAATAAGAAGGCATCAATTGGCAATTCACTGTGGATGGGGTCGTAAACAATCAAAGCCGTCAACAGCAAGCTTGTGAAGGTGAAAACCAACGCCAAGGCATCAGAAAACCATGGTAACCAGCCTGCCACGAAATAATAGCGTTGTGCCGATGTTAAAGGTGATTTTTTGCCTGGAATGAAGCTGCGCCAATGGGCTTTGATAATCTGCATAGCACCGTAAACCCAGCGGAAACGTTGGGTCATGTAGCCAGAAAAAGTATCTGGCATCAGGCCACGTCCAAAAGAATCTTTCACATATACAGAGTCGTAACCAGCTTCGTATAAGCGCAAGCCTAATTCGCTATCTTCACAAATACACCACTCAGCCCAATTGCCAACTTCCAATAAGGCGGATTTTCTAATCATGGTCATCGTGCCATGTTGGATGATGGCGTTGTATTCGTTGCGTTGCACCATGCCGATATTAAAAAATCCGGCATATTCCCAGTAACAAAAGTTTTTAAAGCTGCTTAAATCACGATCCCGGTAATCTTGCGGGGATTGTACGAAACCGACGTTTTCATTATCAAAATACGGCACCATACATTTCAGCCAATCTGGTGACAGCACATAATCACTGTCGATAACCGCAATAATTTCGGCATCAGGCGCAGTTTGTTCCAAGGCATGGTTGATAGCGCCCGCTTTAAATCCAGGCCAGTTTTCCAAATGGAAAAACCGAAAGTTTGGTCCTAAGCGTTCACAATCATCACGCACTGGCTCCCAAACGGCAGGGTCTTTGGTGTTGTTGTCCATCACCAAAACTTCCAAATTGGGGTAATCAACCTTTGCCAAAGCTTCTAAGGTTTTTCGCACCATCATGGGTGGTTCATTATGGATGGGCAAATGAAGCGATACTTTGGGGTATTTGAAATCCGGTGACGGTGTCAACGGTTGGAATGTGCGGGCGGTTTTGCGGTGCCAAATCACTTCGGCAATTTCCAAGCTTTCTATCAATAAAATAGTGATAGCTAAAATCTGCATGGAAATTAATATGACCCAAAAGAAAATGGTGAGCGGCGTTTGATATTGCTGTGCGCCAATGGATGCCACCCAAAATATAGTAGAGGCGGCAAGATTGGTTATCAGGCCAAAAAACAACATGCCTGGCAGCTTAAGGCTACGACGGGTAAACAGGAACAACGCCATCAACACAATACTGAATATCGCTGCGCCCATAGCCCAGTTTTCCCAGCTTGGCAAGGTTAGCACATCACCTTCCATCGGGTATTTGGCTTCACGGTCGGCGTTAAAAATCCCCCAATACGCACCAGCCGAACCTTCAATGGCTTGCTTCCAAGGTTGGTCAAAAGCTTCGACGATGTAGTAAGTGACTTTTTCTTGATCGGCGCGGTTTAAAAACTCACGCAACACTTTGGCTTGATTGGAAATTGACGCAGTAGCGTGGCGGGCCGGTTGCCCATCAGAAGGCCAACCAATTTCGGTAATAACGACAGGCTTGTTCGGATAAGCTTTTTGTACTTCGTGATAACGGTCAAAAATATAATCGACGGCATCATCAGCAGAAATACCTTCCCAATAAGGCAATACGTGCACCGCGATAAAATCGACTTCATCGACCAATTTAGGATGCTTCAGCCATTCAGCCCAAGTTTCAGAAGTACTAACAGGCCGCCAATTACGCTTTTTTACTTCACGGATGTACTCAATCAACTGCTCTTCGGTAATATCGGCGCGTAACATCACCTCGTTACCGACCATCAACCGGATAATCTTCGGGTTATCCTGACGGCTGACATTAATCAGCGTCTCTATTTCTTGTTTATTCTTTTCCAAATTGCCGTCTATCCATGCACCCAATGTAACATTCAGATTATGTTTGGCAGCAATATCAGCAATCTTATGCTGTCCACGCAACATACTATAAGTACGGATGGCGTGTACCTTGTTCTCTAAAAGAGCGAAATCCTTATCTATATCTTCTTCACTAACAATTAAGTTATCCTGTGGTTTATCGCTTTTGCGTGTTGGATCATACGTCACCCCCATGGTGGTTTTTGTCCAAGGTTGCAATTGGAGCGGGTTATTAACATAGCTCCATATACTGAAATTAACGACAACCAGTAATGCAAGCGCAAGAATAGTGGCTATTTTTTTTATCATTTAGGGTACTCGGGGGTTCGTTTGCTACGAGGATATGGGAATTTGGAGGAGCGTTCTTATTCAGCATTGCCAATTTAAAACATTTGCGGCTATTTTACACGGCTTCTAAATGTATTTAGAAATTATTTAACTGATCCTACGTACTCACTTTTTTGAGACGAAAATAAATAAGAATGAATCGGGATCGCGATATTTTTTAAATCAGTTTTTCGCAACCGAAGGCGAGCTACTTTATTTTTGTGCCGCCTCGGCGAGCCCTTGCGTTACCCTACCGCCTCAATCCATGCGGCCGCCAACCTAAGTCCGACGAGTCTTTACAAACTAAAGATGGCAGCACGGGGTTGTTGAATCTGGTGTGCAGCGACTTAGCGTGCGACGGCGCACAAGCCTCAGCTCGCTACCAAAAAAGATTGAAGGTGGAGGAGTTCTACAAGTCATTGAAATCCAAAGCGGGACGGGCGAAGTTGCCGATCCGCACAGTGATTAACATATTCATGTCTATTTATAACGAATCAATGCCCTTATTCGCCAGTTGGTCGGCACGGTCGTTGCCTGTATCGCCTGAATGGCCTTTTACCCATTGCCATTGTATTTGATGCTGGCTGATTGCGGCATCTAACCTGCGCCAGAGGTCTTCATTTTTAACGGGTTGCTTGCTGGCGGTTTTCCAACCGCGTTGCTTCCAATTTCCTAGCCATTCGGTAATGCCTTTTAAGACATAGCTGGAATCACTGTTTAGTTGTACGGCACAGGGTTTTGTTAAGGCTTCCAAGGCTTGTATCGCCGCCATTAATTCCATGCGGTTGTTGGTGGTCATGACTTCGCCGCCATGTAATTCTTTGGTTTTACCTTTAAAACTTAGCAAAACGCCCCAACCTCCTGGGCCTGGGTTACCTCGACAAGCGCCGTCGGTGTAAATTATGACTGTTTCATTCATGTTCATGCTTACTTACTTGGGCTGACGCGCTCAGTGCATTGGATAAAACTAATGGGCTGGCGGCGTTTTTAATGGGTGATAAGGGGATAAGATTGTAGCGGCGTTTTATGGCTTTTACGGCATAGGCGGTTGAGGTCATTGAGCCAAAGCTGTTGATGGCTTTGCCTTGTTTGGATTTGACGGTATCGAGGCCGAATTCTGAGACCATGATGACTTCAAAATTGAGTAGCCTTAACCAATCTAGGGTTCTGGCGCGGCCTATAAAATGTCCGCGCCATGAATCTGCCCACTTTAAATCCCATATATATAGGTATCTTACCCATAAACTCCAGGGGTTGAAGTTGATGATGAGTAGCAGTCCTTCGGGTTTTAAGACTCTTTCTATTTCGCGCATGGTGCGGAAGCGGTAGGCGTCAAATTCCAAGAGATGCGGGACAATAATCATATCTACACTATCGGTTTTCAGTGGCAAACTATAGGCCTTGGCTTGTATTTTTCTGGCTTCAGGAAAGCCTAATTTTTTTGCGTCAAGTATCGTATAATTTTTATACAGGGTGCAGTCGACTATTTCATTTTCCCACCCTAAGCCGCCAATTTGTAAAATCGTTTGTTGGCAACTTACCGTTATCGCGCGTTGCAAATACGCGGCTTCAAGCTCTCTTAAAAGCTTGCCTCTTGGCGTCTGATACCAGTCGAATAAAAAATTACGTTTCATTAAAACAAACTCAAATTTCTCAGGTTAATGATTTTCAAGAAAAACACGTTATACTACCAACCTTGTATTATTAAACTACTCTCTTAGGCTTAAGATGATGAATGTTAATTTTAACAGGCTGCATAATTATTTATTAATTTTGCTCTGCTTAATCACCGCAGGCTGTACGAGCACTTCAAAAGAGCCAGTCAATTTGGCTGATCTCGCTACCAATACGGCGGAAGCCGAAAACAGCGATGAACAAAATCAAAATGCCCGTAACCGCCTAAAATTCAACAAATCTAAATCCACAACTAGCCAGCACAATACGGTTTGGGATCGGCTGCTTTCATTGTATTCGCTTCCAGAAATGGATAACGCCCGAATTAATGAAGAGATTGAGTGGTATTTAGATCATCCTGCAACACTTGCCATTATCCAACAACGCGCCGAACCTTATCTTCACCATATCCTTGATGAAGTCGAAGCCAAAAATATTCCCGGTGAGTTGGCGTTGTTACCCGTTGTTGAAAGTGCGTTTGTGCCTGATGCTTATTCCAAAGCGGATGCTTCTGGTTTATGGCAATTTGTGCCATCCACTGGCGAAGAATACGGCTTAGAGCAAAATGCTTGGTATGACGGTCGCCGCGACGTGTACGCATCAACCCAAGCAGCAACCACTTATCTAAAAGAACTGAGCGAAACCTTTGATGGCGATTGGTTATTAGCATTAGCTTCTTACAATTGTGGTAAAGGCCGAGTCAGAAAATCCATTGAGTACAATGAAAACCATAACCTACCTACCGATTATTGGTCGTTAAATTTGCCACAAGAAACCTTGGATTATGTGCCGAAGTTACTTGCTGTCGCCAAAATTTTCGCTAATGCTGAAGAATATAATCTGCATTTGCAACACATCCCGAATAAACCGTATTTTGAACCCGTTAATGTCAATGGCCCGCTGGATTTACATAAAGCCGCGCAATTGGCAAATACCCCTTACGATAAGTTTGTAAAGTTAAATCCAGGATTTAGTCGATCGTGTACTGCACCACAGGGTTCAAACCGTTTATTAATTCCTATCGCTCAAGTGCAGTCTTTTAAGAAAAACTTAGCCGAACTACCTTACGATGAACGTTATGACGAACAACAGTTACATCCAATTAATAGACCGATCAATAACCGCCCTACTGAAATTAAAGTAGCGGAAGCAAAACCAGATTACTCTCGTCAAGTTACCTTCAATAGCTATAAAGTCAAACACGGTGAAACCCTGTCTTCTATTGCAGAAAGAACACATACCACCATTGTGACATTGAAAGCCGCCAACCATTTGAAAGGCAACACGGTTAAATACGGTGAAATGCTGCAAATTCCAGGGACAAGTAACAAAGCAATAAACACCCTATTGGTAGCAAAAAGCAAAGCCGCGCCTATCGGCAACCAAGTTTATGCCATCAAAAAAGGCGATACTTTTTGGAATATTTCCCAGCGGTTTTCAGTTAGCCCCAATGATATTGCCGAGTGGAATAAAATCACCCTTAAAACCGCCTTGGTTCCTGGGCGTAAGCTGACTATAAAATCCAACAACCAACAAATTGCATCTAGCTCACCTTCCATACGTTTGGTGCAATACACTGTTGGCAAAGGCGACTCGCTGACTAAAATTGCCAAACGCTTTAATGTTTCCGTTGATGATTTGCGTAAATCAAACCCAACCATTAGGACTAAAGCGATTGTGAGCGGACAGAAATTAAAGGTTGTGGTTGATAACCAACCTTCAACTTAAAGAAGCTTTAAATAACGGCTAAAGGGGGGGCTGCCCTATCAGCCGTTTTAGTTAAAGTATGCTGCGGATTGCATTTCAAGTAACCGTGAAACCGTACGCCTAAACTCAAATACACCATCACCCTCGATATATAAGTCTTGCGCCACCACTTCTGCACTACAAATCAGTTTTATTTTATGCTCATAAAGCACATCAATTAGCGTAACAAAGCGCTTGGCTTCGTTACGTTTTTCGGCAGTCATTTTCGGAATTTTTCTTAAAATCAAAATGTTAAATCGCTGTGCCAACAACAAATAATCACCGCCACCCAATGGTTGCCCACACAATTCATCAAAAGAAATCATGGCAAGGTTTTGATAGGCAAAAGGGATATGTATTTGCCGCCCTAAATTTTCTAAAACAACGGGCTTCAATAAACTAGGCGTAATCAAGCTATTTATGCGGCTTTCAATAAATGCCGCTTCTTGCCCATCTAAAGGGAAATAATAGTTATCGGATTGGGCTTGAAAAGCTAAGCGATAATCGATTTTTGCCACCAACTCAACAATCTTAGCGGAACTATGCAATACCTTAATGAAGAACAAAAATTGCTCCCGTTGCAGTCCACCTTGATACAAATCATTGGGATGGCGATTGGAAGTAATAACGACAACAACCCCTAACTCAAACAACTTTTGAAACAAACGCCCCAAAATCATCGCATCGGCTATATCGGTTACATGAAACTCATCAAAACACAACAACCAAACCGATTCCCGAATGTTTTTTGCTAAAGCAAAAATCGCATCAGGATGTTTATGTTGACGGCATTGGTGGATAAACTGATGAACTTCTTGCATAAACGTATTAAAGTGTACCCTACGTTTGGCAGCGAACGGACAAGCCTCATAAAACAAGGCCATCAGCATGGATTTACCGCGACCTACATCACCAAAAATATAAAGGCTTTGGCACTTTTCTGGCTCTGGACGCAACAATCTCGCCCAAGCAGAATGTCTCTGGTAATGTAAGTTTTTGATTAAATTATCTAATAAATCCTGCAAATGAGTTAATACCGCAAATTGGGCTTCATCATATTGAATTTTTTTATTCCCTATCAATTCGTTGAATTGTCTCTCAAGTAAATTTGAGTAATCCAAGCCATCTTCATTAGACATCACCACTACTTGGTGCGAACGTTTCTTTATCATGTAAACAATATTGACGAATAAAAATTAGATTTATATTAAACCATTACCAACAAATTACTTTATCCAATCTAGCCATTTAGGTTTTATCAATCGATTAAGCCGTTTTACCCAAGCTATTATGGTAGAAACGCGTCGATTTGCACCTTTCAATCGGAGTTTTCCAATTTATGATTAAACAGCGGACTTTAAAAAACACTATCAGGGCAACTGGCGTTGGTTTACATACGGGCGAAAAAGTCTATCTGACTTTACGCCCCGCCGAACCAAACACCGGCATTTGCTTTCGTAGAGTGGATTTAGCGGAACCCGTTACCATCAAAGCCACCCCTAAAAACGTTGGCGAAACCACCTTATCAACCACCTTGGTTTCCGGCAATGTAAAAATATCAACCATTGAACATTTGCTTTCTGCCTTTGCTGGTTTAGGCATTGATAACGCCGTAATCGACGTCAGCGCCCCCGAAGTGCCCATCATGGACGGCAGCGCCGGCCCATTTGTGTTTTTATTGCAATCTGCTGGTGTTGAAGAGCAAAACAGCCCAAAACACTATATCCGCATCAAACGTAGCGTAAGAGTTGAAGATGGCGACAAATGGGCGGAATTTAACCCGTTTGAAGGTTTTAAGGTCACGTTTACCATCGATTTTGAACATCCCGCTTTTGGCGAAGACGTTAAAACCGCTACCATGGATTTTTCCTCAACCACATTTGTAAAAGAAGTCAGCCGTGCGCGTACTTTCGGCTTTATGAAAGACATTGATATGTTGAGAAAAAACAATCTTGCCTTAGGCGGTAGTTTAGAAAATGCCATCGTCGTCGACGACCACAAAATCCTTAACGAAGATGGCTTACGCAGCGCCGATGAATTTGTTAAACACAAAATCTTGGATGCCATTGGCGATTTATACTTGCTAGGCCATAGCCTGATTGGTGAATTTACTGGCTATAAATCAGGCCACGGTTTAAACAACAAATTACTGCGCGCCTTGTTAGATGATAAAGATGCGTGGGAAATGGTGACGTTTGAAGAAGAAGCCGAAGCGCCTATTAAATTTATGCGTTCTGCTGAATCGGCGGTTTCCGCAAGCTAAACTCCGCTTACGGCTTGTGGTCTTTTGCTAACCGCGTCAGCGTCGAAGTCAATTTCTGCAACGATACTTGTAAATGCTTATCCGAAACGCTCAAACTATCGTTTTGGATAACATTTATAGTTGCCATGGAAGGGATTTTTACTGGCACTTGTGGCTGTAAAGTCACCCCTGTTTGCTCAGTGATAATTTTTATCTGCACGGTATCCACTTTGCTGGATACCACATTATTGGTGCTAGCCAAGATATTCGCCTGATAAAAACGTAATTGCGTCGCCCACACCGCTGCATCGGTATAAACCAGCAAGCGCTTATCGTTCACCAAACAATGTAAAGTATGTTTTGCCAAAGCGGCCGGCAACACCGATTTCACTTGTTGCAAAATACGGTTGTGATACTCCAACTGACCGAAAAATCCCGCCAAAACCCGGTTTTGATAAAACAGCGGCGTTTTAAATAGTAGTTTTTTCTTTTTCATCAATGCGCCAACAGCGGTAATAGATAAGGCAAGATTTTCGCCGTTATACGCGGCTGGGCTTGGGCATTGGGATGTAAACCGTCAGCTTGCATTAAATCGCTCACTAAAACCACATCTTCCAAAATAAACGGCACAAACGGCAGTTGCAATTGCGTCGCTAACTGCGGATAAATGTTATAAAACATTTCTACATATTGTTTGCCATAGTTTGGCGGAATTTTCATACCCAAAATCACCACCTTCGCGCCAATTTTTTGACTGCGCCGGATAATCTCCATCAGGTTTGTTTTCATCAACGCAGGCGATAAGCCGCGCAAGCCATCATTCGCACCCAACTCCAATAGCAATACATCGGGTTTATGATCGGCTAAGGCCTTATCTAAGCGCGCCAAACCGCCGCCACTGGTTTCGCCACTAATACTCACGTTATAGATTTGATGCTCCGGCAATTGCTTTTGCAGCAACGCCACCCAACCGTCTTCGACAGCCATGCCATAAGCGGCACTGATACTATCGCCCAAAACAACTATTGACTTAGCTTGGCTAGACATGGACAGTAAAGCCATCAATATAGCAATTACACATCTGGACATTATGCACTCTCATTCAAACGGATCATCCGCAGTCATTATTGCTGAAAACCTCGGCAAAGCGGTAAGCACCGCCGAAGGCACTTTACATATCTTGTCAGCTATAAACTTGATAATCAAATCCGGCGAAAGCCTCGCCATTATTGGCGAGTCCGGATCGGGAAAATCAACCCTGATTGGCTTACTGGCTGGTTTAGATACCCCCAGCAGCGGCAGCATCCTTTTAAACGGACAAGACTTAACTGCCATGAATGAAGATGGCCGCGCCGCCGTGCGTAAACAACTCATCGGCTTTGTCTTCCAAGCATTCCAATTATTGCCCGCATTAACAGCACTGGAAAACGTCATGCTGCCATTGGAATTAAACGGCGACAAAAACGCCAAGGCCATCGCCTTAAGCCTATTAGCCCGCGTTGGCCTAGAAAAACGCGTTAAACACACGCCGAAACAATTATCCGGCGGCGAACAACAACGGGTCGCTATTGCCAGAGCCTTCGCCAGCCAGCCCGCGATTTTATTCGCCGACGAACCCACTGGAAATTTAGATAGCAAAACGGGTGCACAAATCATCGAGCTATTGTTTGAACTCAACCAAGAACACCAAACCACCCTCATTTTAGTGACCCATGACAACGCCCTAGCCGCGCGTTGCCAACGCACCATCCGCTTAGCTTCCGGTAAATTGGTATGAAAATCTTCCTGTTTGCCTTACGGCTATTATGGCGCGATCAACGCTCTGGTGAATTGGCGCTATTACTCTGCGCCTTACTGATTGCCGTCACCAGTGCCTCCGCCATCGGTTTGTTTTCAGACCGCCTGCAACGCACCATGAACTTGCAAGCCGCCGAATTTCTCGCCGCCGATTTAGTTATCTCCAGCCCGCAACCCATTCCACAAAGTTGGCTAGATAAAGCCGCACAACTGGGTTTAAGCCGGGCGCAAACGGTAGAATTCCCCAGCGTTATCATCAACCAAGAAAACCTATTATTAGCGGGCATTAAAGCCGTCAGCCAAGCGTACCCGTTACGCGGACAATTAAAAATCACCGATAGCGACTACCACAACGAAACCATCAGCCAGCAAGGCCCAGAGCTTGGTTCGGTATGGGTAGAAAAACGCGTGCTGTCGTCTTTAAATCTTAAACTTGGCGATAGTCTAACGGTTGGTGAAAAAGCCTTAAAAATAACCCGCATCATCACTTACGAACCCGACAAACAAGGCGATTTTTTCAGCTTTTCGCCCAGAGCCATGATTAACGATGCCGATCTTGCCGCCACAGGCAGCATCCAAGCAGGTAGCCATGTGCATTATTATTTCCAATTCATAGGCGACAGCCCAGCCCTACAAACCTTCAATAACTGGATAAAACCACAACTATCGGCGTCGCAACGCTTGCTCGACATCCAAAACGACCGCCCAGAATTAGGCTCAGCCCTAGCAAGGGCGCAGCGTTATATAGGCTTATCCAGCATCTTAGTCATCGTCATCGCGGGCGTCGCCATCGCCATGGCAACCCGCCGTTACAGCGAACGCCATTTGGACAATATCGCCTTACTGCGTTGTTTGGGCTGTAAGCAAATGGAAATCTTGCAAATCTATAGTTACCAATTTTTCGTTTTGGGCCTAATCGCCAGCGGTATCGGCTGCTTTTTAGGTTGGCTTGCCCAGTTTGGCTTATTCCAATTATTAGCTGGCTTATTACCACAACGGCTAGCTGATCCCAGCATTCCGGCCTTACTGTTCGGCATGGTTATCGGCATGGCGATGTTATTAGGCTTTGCCTTACCGCCATTGCTAAGCCTGCAACATATTTCGCCATTGCGGGTATTGCGCCGCGACACCCAAAGCTTATCGGTGAATGCTTGGCTAGTGTATGGCTTATCACTGAGCGTTATCGGCGTTTTGATCTGGCAGCACACCAACGATACCAAAATGACCGCCACCTTACTGATTGCAGGCCTGCTGGGTTTGGCGGTATTGGCGCTGCTGGTATATGGCTTGCTCAGCCTAGGCCAACGCTTACTGCCAAAACTAAACTTAAGCTGGCGATTGGGATTGCAAGGTATGCTGAGAAACCGCCGTGCCAGCGTCCAACAAATTTTGGCGTTCAGCATCACCTTAACGGCAATGCTGTTAAGTTTTAGCGTCCGCAACGATTTAATCGACAACTGGCAACAACAATTGCCGGAAAACGCACCCAACCATTTCGCCTTAAATATCTTTCCCGAACAACTGGCGGAATTCCAAAACAGCTTGCAACAACAAGCCATCAAAAATAGCCGCTTTTACCCGGTAGTGCGTGGGCGCTTAGTTGCCATTAACAGCATCCCCGTACAAAAAATCGTCAGTAAAGATAGCCAAGGCGAAAGTGCCACCCAGCGCGAACTCAGCCTCACTTGGTCGCCAGAACTGCCAGAAGCCAACAAAATTAGCAGCGGCAATTGGTGGCAGGATCAGCGCAGTAACTTGGTTTCGGTAGAAGAAAAACTCGCCAAAAATCTCAACATACATCTGGGCGACCAACTCAGCTTCACCATAGGCAGCCAGCAATTGTTTGCCGAAGTTGCCAGTATCCGCAGCTTACGCTGGGACACCATGACACCGAATTTTTATATGATTTTTTCACCCGGTACGCTGGAGCAATTCCCTTACACCTACTTAACCAGCTTTTACCTCAGCAAACAGCAAAAAGACCAACTAAATACCTTAGTAAAAAACTTTCCCAACACCACCATTTTGGAAGTGGATTTAATCTTGCAACAATTCAAAACCATTCTACTGCAACTCACCCAAGCCATTAATTACCTGCTGTATTTCGCCATCGCCGCTGGTTTTACCGTACTGTTCGCCGCTGTATTGACCACCTTAGATGCCCGCATCCAAGAAGGCGCATTAATGCGGACCATGGGAGCAAATCGCCGCTTACTAAGAACCGCGCATAGTATCGAGTTTTGCAGCCTAGGTTTTATCGCTGGCCTGCTGTCCGTGCTGCTCGCCCAAGGCATCACCTTCGGCTTGTATACCCAAGTTATGGATATGGCATTTCAGCCCAATTATTGGCTGTTACTGCTAGTGCCAATCGCCAGTGCAGTGATTATCGGTTTCGTCGGCAGCTGGGGATTGCGCGGCGTACTGGATAAAGCGCCTTTGCAGGTTTTGCGGGAAATGTGATGTGGCTACACTAAACCGGAGACAATTTAAAATATCCCAAAAATAGCGTGCCTCTAATCTAAGCCAACCTCAAGGAATCGCTGAATAAAGCCTTCGACAAGCTCTCGGCAACTGCTCCATGCGTTGCTCTACCTCCTGTATCCATGCAGTCGAGGCCGAACTGTAACTAATTGATTTTGTTCTTGCTGAGCTTGTCGATGCATGAACCGGATCGATTAGTTCAGCACTTCCTCAACTAGCCATATTGCGTTTATAAATAACCCCCAGCTTTACTCTGGAATTAAATAGGACTAAAATAGTCCCCAATTAAGCGAGGGCAATCATGATACGGGTAGGCAAGCTCACCGATTACGCGACAGTCATCTTAAGCGTGATCGCCAAAGACAAAAACCGCATGTTTGCGGCGATGGAAATCGCGGCAGTCACAGGGATTGCTTTGCCTACGGTCAGCAAAATATTGAAAGCCTTGGTTAATGCCAAAGTGTTGATGTCCACGCGCGGGTCAAAAGGCGGTTACATGCTTGCTAGCGATCCGGCGCAAATCACCGTCGCCGCGATCATCAGTGCCTTAGAAGGCCCGATTGCCTTAACCGAATGCAGCATTTCCAAACAAGCGTGCGAACAAGCATCGGGCTGTGGCATCCGCGCCAATTGGCACATCATCAACCAGACCATCCATAACGCTTTAGAATCCGTGACCTTAGCCGATTTGATCCGCCCCGTCACCGTACCGGAAGAAGTTTATATTCCCGTCGCCAGTTTATACCAATAAGAAGTCGAGACCTTTATGTCAGCCACCAGCGAAGAAATCAGCAACCTCATCAACCAAGATTACAAACAAGGCTTTGTCACGGTTTTAGAAACCGACACCTTCCCGCCGGGTTTGGATGAGGACGTGATCCGTCGGTTGTCGGCGGTAAAAAACGAGCCGGACTTCATGCTCGAATACCGTTTGCAAGCCTTCCGCCACTGGCAAACCATGCCATCACCCGATTGGGCGCAACTCAACATCGAGCCGATTGATTACCAATCCATTAGCTATTATTCCGCGCCAAAACGCAAAGAAGACGGCCCGAAAAGTTTGGATGAAATCGATCCGGAAGTATTGGCGGCGTACAAAAAACTCGGCATTCCTTTGGATGAACAAGAAAAATTGGCAGGCATCGCCGTCGATGCCGTGTTCGATAGCGTTTCCGTTGCCACCACGTTTAAAGGCAAACTGAAAGAAGCAGGCGTGATTTTCTGCCCCATTTCCGAAGCCCTGCGCGACCATCCTGATCTAATCAAAGAATACCTAGGCTCAGTCGTACCCGTCGGCGACAATTTTTTCGCCGCGCTTAACGCCGCCGTATTCACCGACGGCTCGTTCGTGTACATCCCCAAAGGCGTGCGCTGCCCGATGGAATTATCCACCTACTTCCGCATCAACGCCGCCAACACCGGACAGTTCGAGCGCACCCTAATCATCGCCGACGAAGGCAGCCATGTGTCGTACTTGGAAGGCTGCACCGCACCGATGCGCGATGAAAACCAACTCCACGCCGCCGTGGTCGAATTGGTCGCGCTGAAAGATGCCACCATCAAATATTCCACCGTACAAAACTGGTATCCCGGCGACAAAGACGGCAAAGGCGGCATTTACAACTTCGTCACCAAACGCGCCGATTGCCGTGGCGACAACTCCAAAGTGTCTTGGACGCAAGTGGAAACCGGCTCAGCGATCACTTGGAAATACCCCAGTTGCATCTTGACAGGCGACAACGCCATCGGCGAATTCTATTCCGTCGCCGTCACCAACAACTGGCAACAAGCCGACACGGGTACAAAAATGATCCATATCGGCAAAAACACCCGCAGCACGATTGTATCGAAAGGCATCTCCGCAGGACGCGCCCAAAACACCTATCGCGGCTTGGTAAAAGTGCTGAAATCCGCCGAAAACGCCCGCAACTACACCCAATGCGATTCTCTGCTAGTTGGCGATCGTTGCGGCGCACATACCTTCCCGTATGTGGAAGTCAAACAACCGTCCGCGCAAATCGAACACGAAGCCACCACGTCTAAAATCAGCGAAGACCAATTGTTTTTCTGCCAACAACGTGGATTGTCGGCGGAAGATGCGGTTTCGATGATTGTGAATGGCTTTTGTAAGGAAGTGTTTAAGGAATTGCCGATGGAATTTGCTGTGGAAGCGCAGGCGTTGTTGGGCTTGAGTTTGGAAGGGTCGGTGGGTTAATCAACACATGATTTCCTATGATGACAATAAACGCCAAATCAATCTGAAAAAGCATGGGATTGATTTAGCGGAATGTGTCAGCATCTTTGATCACCCGATGATTACCAAAGAAGACGCGCATGAAAATTATGGCGAACAGCGGTTACTAAGTTTAGGATTGCTAAATTCAGTGGTTGTTTTTATGGTTTGGGTTGATAAGGTTGAGCATCCGCATTTAATTTCAGTCCGTGAGGCTACTAAACATGAACAAAAATACTACTACGCCAACATTGGCTACTGAAGAACCGCCTTATAACCCTGACGACCTTGAGTCAGTAGAAAACTTTTGGGAAGGCGCACGTATTCAACATCAGGGCAAAGTCATTGGTGTAAGCCGTCATATAAAAGAATGTGAATCAGCAAAAGTCCAAGTCACCTTAACCTTATCGCCGCGTGTGGTCGATTTTTTTAAAAACACAGGCAAAGACTGGCAAACGCAAATGGATCAGGCATTGATTGAATATATTGAAACGCATCATGCTTAATTTCGCATACGAAATGTTTATTGACTGGAGCGAAGATGACCAAGCTTATATCGCCGAAGTACCGGAGTTGGCGGGTAGTATGGCGGATGGCGCAACGTATCAGGAAGCCGTCAAAAATGCGGAGCAAGCGATTGCCGAATGGATAGAAACGGCTGTGGAACTGGGGCGTTATGTGCCTGAGCCGAAAGGACGGTTGTTGTATGCATAAACAATTTACTGCGATTATTCATAAAGAAGATGATGTTTATGTGTCGCTATGTCCTGAATTGGACATTGCTAGCCAAGGCATAAACATTGAAGAAGCCAAAGACAATTTGAAAGAAGCGGTGGAATTGTTTTTCGAATGTGCATCAATGGCAGAAATTAAGCACCGCACAGAAAATTTTACGATTGTATAGGGGGATTTTATGCAAATAATCGAAAAAATTCAGCAACATGTTGAGCAGTTACCTATAGACTTACAAACAGAAGTTTTTGAATATATTTTGAAATTGGAACAAAAACACGAACAATCCGGGCAAGTAACGGAAGCAGCGGCATTAGCTATTCATGCCCAATTGATGGATCAGTATGCCGAAGCTTTTGAAAAACTAGCCCAATAAGTGGCAAACATGTTCTTTATTTCTAAAGCCTTGGCATTAAAAATCCACCAGCAACAAATCGGACGTTTCGGTGGTTCGCCGTTGTTAAGGGATGAGGCCCTTCTGGAATCTGCCTTAGGGGCGGCGGAACAAACTTGGCATTACACGCAAGATATTTATCAAGCCGCAGCGCAATATTGTTACTCCATTGCCCGTAACCATCCGTTTGTGGACGGCAACAAACGGGTTGCTGCTGCCTGTATGTTGGTATTTTTAGTGGCTAATCAAAAACAACCGCTGATGATGACTAATGCTGAGCTTTATGATTGGGTGATTCAGGTTGTCAACAATGAACTGACAAGGGAAGCATTGGCTGATTTGTTGGCACAGAATTGCAAAGCGAACACTTAGGTAAGGACTGCCCGTCCTTCAAGGACGCGTAGTCCTATTGCCATAAATTAAAACACAGCTTCGTAACGGAGCTTATCAACCCTGAGGAAAGAATGATGATGTGGGCTTTATCAAAACTGCGTCGCCTGTTACTGGTCGTGTTGCTGTGTGGCGTTTTTGCGCCTTGTTCTATGGCGGCAATGGCTATGGCGGCGGGGCAAAATCCAAACTATGCCGTTGTTAAGTACAAGTCACCTTAGCCTTATCACCGCGTGCGGTCGATTTTTTCAAAAACACAGGCAAAGACTGGCAAACGCAAATGGATCAGGCATTGATTGAATATATTGAAACGCATCATGCTTAAACGGATAATTTAATTATGCACTACAAACAACTGACCGCGATTATTCATAAAGAAGACGATGTTTATGTGTCGCTATGTCCTGAATTGGACATAGCTAGCCAAGGCATAAACATTGAAGAAGCCAAAGGCAATTTGAAAGAGGCTGTGGAATTGTTTTTTGAATGCGCTTCATCGGAAGAAATTAACCAACGCTATTACGGTGAAACTTATATTTCATCAATGGAGATAGCGTTTGGGTAAGCTGCGGATTTTGTCGGGCAAGGAAGTTTGTCTGATTTTATTGGCGCATGGTTTTGAGCAAGTCAGGCAAAAAGGCAGCCATGTCATTATGCAAAAGCAGATTAATTCAATAACCGTCACCGTGCCTGTTCCGCAACATAAAGAAATTAAGCCAGGAACGCTGACTTCGATTATTAGGCAAGCGCAGTTGCCAAGATCAGTTTTCGAGTATTAACGGATAAAAATGATGGTTGGCAAATGAAGATTAAAGCAAGGGTTTATTGTGATGGTGCTCATCATGATACTAGCGAAATAGATATATCACCTATCCAACTAACCTCGCTGCAAAAATTCAAATATGGTTACTTAAAAAATGAGGTTAATTTCCTTAATATTTTTCAAAAAAAGCATCGTGTACCAGATGTATTGCGTTATGTTATTAAAGTATTTAACAACAAAGTTACTGTACTTAAGTTTGTCGAACAACGTTTGGAATCATCTTCGTATAACGATTATTTAGCGGAAGAAGGTCGTAAGGAAAATCCACAACACAGTATTTTGCTAGTATTAGAGTCGCCTCATAAAGACGAATATTATTATGACGAACAAAATCATTTATTGATTCCAAAATCCCCCGCACAAGGAGCAACTGGCAGAAACATAGAAAAATGTTTGAGGCATGTGCTTGAAGAAATAGCTAATTCTTATGGATTAGATGATGGCTGTTATCATTTAATTATTGTTGAACCGATTCCTTACATGTGTTCTTTAGGTTTTTTTAATCCAGAGAAGAAATTAAATGAGGATATTCGCAATAGGGTTTGGAAAGCTATTTGGTCAGTTTCTGAAATTAAAAATGATTTTGTTAATCGTTGCCGAAAATATAATCCAAAATACATTATTAACGCCTGCACGGATTATAACGACGACGGCGGAACATTGGCTGAAATTATTCGGGAAGTGCTTGTAAATAATTTCAGCGACAAAGAGTTATATGAATCTCCTCATCCTAGTAGCCATTGGTGGTGTAAAAAAAAGATATGGAAGATTCAACAAATAAATGGCCATACGACCTATATAAAAAAACAAGATGAAAAATATGTCGGTGGTTTTGAGAAACCACCAAAATACCTAAAAAAAGCAACTAAGGATAATTATGAAGAATTGCTCGATTATTTAACAAGTAATTCTACTGCAAATATTGATGCCAGAGATTGATACGCATGGGCGGTGATACTTTTGTGCTAGTCGTGTAGCCCGCCACTTTTATTGGCAAATGGAGGGCAAACGATAAAGCCGTTTGCCCTCCCTACAATGTTTTTAATTAACGAAACATAGGATTAAAACCATGACCACCATAGTCCTAGACGATGATCTAATGAATCAAGTTGTGCAGATTGCCAACTATCCAACGCCACAAGAGGCGGTTGCGGCTATTTTGTCCGACTATGTGCAAACCCATCAATCTCAAAAAACGCCGTTCGATAAATTGCGGGTTGATGTCGGTTTGACTAACGAAGAGGTTGATGAATTGTTTAGCCGCAATAAGGACATGGGCAGAATCATTGAGTTATGAGTTATTTGCTGGATACCTGCATCATATCTGAATGCGTTAAGAAAAAGCCTGATGGCAATGTCAGCCGTTGGTTTAATAAGCAGCAACCATCGCAGTTATTTTTAAGTGCCATCAGTATTGCTGAAATTAAAAAAGGTATTTACAAAATCAAATTTACTCAGCAGGAAAGGGCGTTGATTTTGCAAAATTGGCTTAACACTGTGGAAGCCGAATTCTCGCAACGCATTTTGCCGATTAGCGGCGATGTGTTGGAACACTGGGCGCAGTTATCGGCACGAACTGAAAATCAAGGCAATAAATTAGCCATGATGGATAGCCTGATTGCGGCAACAGCACTTTGTTACGACTTAAAAATGGTAACGCGGAATGTTGATGATTTTAAATCGTGTGGACTTGAGTTAATTAATCCTTTTTCAGGGCATGAATAGTGAGAATCTTATGAACTGGCAAGAAGTCTGCTCCAACCCCAATTTAAAAAACCTGCCTTTCAAAATAGAACTGAACGAATATGGGCAAATCGTCATGAGTCCGATGAAGGTATTGCATTCCTTATTGCAAGGCGAAATTGAACGCCTGTTGTTACATTACGCCACAGGCGGCAAGGTTTTCCCCGAATGCGCCATTTTTACCCCCAAAGGCACAAAAGTCGCCGATGTGGTTTGGGTGTCTGGTGCGCGTTTGCAAATCATCAAGCACGAGGCTGAATGTTCGGTTGCACCGGAAATTTGTATTGAGGTGCTGTCCGACAGCAATACCGAACGGGAAATGATGGCGAAGAAAAAGCTCTATTTTGGACAAGGGGCGCAGGAATTTTGGCTGTGCGACCAACAAGGAGCTATGCGGTTTTTTAATGCCGATAATGAATTGGCGCATTCGCAAATGTTGCCGGATTTTCCGGTGCAGGTTGATGTTTAAAATCCCCGAAAACAGAATAAGGTAGGTTGGGCTGAGGTACGAAGCCCAACAATCAATGGCAAACTCAAGCGTTGGGCTTCCTTGCGTCAGCCCAACCTACAAAAATTATTAAAACCAGCAAAACGGAAACCCAATGCTCAGTATTAAAGACCTAACCGTCAATGTAAACGATAAAAAAATCCTCAAAGGCATCAATCTTGAGGTTAAAGCCGGCGAAATCCACGCCATTATGGGGCCGAACGGTTCCGGCAAAAGTACCTTGTCGCATATTTTGTCCGGCAAATCCGGTTATGAAGTCACAGGCGGTTCGGTGACGTATCAAGGCAAGGATTTGCTGGAGATGCCACCGGAAATCCGCGCCCGTGAAGGCGTGTTTTTGGCCTTCCAATATCCGGTGGAAATCCCTGGTGTGAGCAATGTGTATTTGCTAAAAGCTGCGCTAAATGCGGTACGCAAGCACAATGGCCTGGATGAAGTCGATGCGATGGATTTTTTGACTTTGGTCAAAGCCAAAGTGAAAGCCTTGGAAATGGACGAAAAATTCTTGTACCGTGCCGTCAACGAAGGCTTTTCTGGCGGCGAGAAAAAACGTAACGAAATCCTACAAATGGCAATGTTGGAACCAAAGTTGTGCATCCTTGATGAAACCGATTCTGGACTCGACATCGACGCACTGAAAATCGTCGCCGATGGCGTAAATTCGCTGCGTTCGCCTGACCGCTCGTTTATCATGGTCACGCATTACCAACGCTTGCTCGATTACATCAAACCCGATTTTGTCCATGTCTTGGCGCACGGGCAAATCATCAAATCCGGCGGCCCCGAACTGGCTTTGGAGCTGGAAGAAAAAGGTTACGGCTGGTTGGAAGAGGCGGCAGCATGAGTACAGCCTTAAGCAATTACACAAAGAGCTTTGCGGCTTTGGCCTTGCCGGGACAAGATTTGCCGTGGTTGCAACAAAGCCGCACTGAAGGCTACGCCCAATTTGCCAGCCAAGGCTTCCCGTCGCCGCGTGCCGAAGAATGGCGTTACACCAACGTGTCTGCGCTGGAGAAAAAAGCCTACTCGCCGTTGTTGGACGCCACGCAAACTGTCGATGCCGAATGGCTTAAAACCTATCAATTAGCGGATACCTATTCGCTGGTCTTGGTTGACGGGTATTTTTCGGTTGACTTGTCGCAACTGGCAGGTTTTCCGGAGGGCGTTCAAATCCTCAGCATGGCAGAGGCCATCCAAACCTGCCCCGAACAAGTCGCAGCGAATTTTGGCAAAGCGGTCAACCAAAACGAACACGGTTTTATCGCTTTTAACAATGCTTGGTTCACCGATGGCGTGTTTGTCCACATTCCTGCGAAATGCGTCTTAGATAAGCCCATCCAATGCCTACACATCGTCACCCAAGACGGCGGTTTAGCAACCACGCGCAACCTGTTGGTGCTGGCGGAACACGCCGCCGCGCAATGGCTGGAGACTTTTGTCGGTGCCGATGTCGGCTATTTGTCGGCTGCTGTCACAGAGGCTTTTATCGGTCAAAACGCCGAATTGACTGCCTACAAAGTCCAATGCGAATCGCCTAAAGCCTATCACTTTGGCGGTTTGTACATCCAACAAGCCCGCGATGCCCGCTGCACACACCACAATTTTGCCTTCGGCGGCTTGCTGGCGCGTTCCGACATCCATACCGATTTGAATCATGCCGCAGAATGCGAATTGAACGGATTGTATTTGGGCGTAAAACGCCAGCATCACGACAACCACACACGCATCAATCACCTGAAACCGCACGGCATCAGCCGCGAAACTTACAAAGGCGTGTTGGCAGACCGCGCCCGTGGCGTGTTCCAAGGCCGCGTGGTGGTTGCCGAAGACGCGCAAAAAACCGACTCGCAAATGAACAACCGCAACCTGTTGTTATCCGCCGATGCCGAAGCCGACACCAAGCCGCAGCTAGAAATCTACGCCGATGATGTCAAATGCGCCCACGGCGTGACCGTCGGGCAGTTGGAAGAAAAATCGGTGTTTTACCTGCAATCGCGCGGTGTGGATGAAGAAACGGCTAGGAATATGCTGACCTTTGCGTTTGCTAATGAAATGGTCGATAAGGTCAAGATCAAAGGCTTGCATGATCTGGTGCTGGCGCAGTTGTTGGAAAGGTTTCCGCAGCAGGGGATTGAGAAGGATTGGTTGTAGAGTTTTAGACCTTTCAGATTTCTTGTGCCCCAGAGGGTATAAAAACCTGAAAGGTCTAGCGTCTATAAAATGGCGGAAACTTGAATGCTAAGGTTTGGCAATTGCGTCAAGGTGACGGTATCACCGGAATGTAAGGTAGATTTTTCCGCATAAGCCTCACCATTGGGCTTGCGGTAAACTTCCAAGCATTTGTGGTTCAGATTTAATAACCAATACTCTGGAACGCCGTGTTGGGCATACAAATGGAGTTTTTCGTTTTGGTCGAAGCGTAAGGATGAATCAGCGACTTCGATTAGCAGCAGCACATCTTCTGCGGTTGGGTGTCTGGAGTAATAGTTGTCGGCATGGGGTTTTAATAACATGAAATCTGGTTCAGGTTCAGAAAGATCGCCAAGTTGTAACGGGTCTTGAACGCTGGTAATTAAATCCTCCGGCATCAATCTGGTGAATAATTTATTGATGTTTTTTAAGTGCCCCGCATGATAAGAGCCTATCGGTGCCATATCTAAAATTTCTCCGTTAATCAGTTCCACGCGGCTGCCAGGCGGAAAAATATTGGCCTCGCCCATTCTGCGCCATTCATCCAGATTGGTCAGGTGCTTAAGCGGATGGTTAAAATCCGGAAAAAAAATGGACATCGGTTGCCCGCTATTCGCCAGTGGTTTAGTAGGATTAACAGTGACCATAAACACGCCAGAATTAAAAAGAATTTAACGTAAATATAATAGCTTGGCCTAAGACAAGCAACAGAAACTAACAGTGACCATGACAAACTTCCCAGTACAACAAATCCGCGCCGATTTCCCCATTCTTGCCGAAAAAATCCGCAATAAGCCGCTGGTTTATCTCGACAACGCCGCCAGTTGCCAAAAGCCCAACGCGGTTATTGATGCTATCAGCAATTTTTACCGCCACGATTATGCCAACATCCATCGTGGTGTGCATACGCTGAGTGTCCGTGCCACTGACAAATTTGAAGTGGCGCGGGAGAAGGTCAAAACCTTCATCAATGCCACCAGCAGCAAAGAAATTATTTTTGTGCGCGGGGCGACCGAAGCCGTCAACTTGGTCGCGCAAACTTACGGCAAAGCCAACATCCAAGCAGGCGACGAAATCATCATCACCGCGATGGAACACCATTCCAATATCGTGCCTTGGCAAATGCTCTGCGAACAAACGGGTGCAGTGCTGAAAGTCGCGCCGATGAATGTGAAAGGCGAATTGCTTTACCCCGAATTTGAAGCCTTGTTGAATGATAAAACCCGCTTGGTTGCCGTTGTGCACATGTCCAACGCGCTGGGTACGATCAACCCCGTGGAAAAAATCATCGCCGCCGCTCACGCCAAAAACATCCCCGTCATGCTCGACGGTGCTCAAGCCATTCCGCACATGGCGGTGGATGTGCAAGCCTTGGATTGCGACTTTTACGTGTTCTCAGGCCACAAACTCTACGGGCCATCCGGCATTGGCGTGCTGTATGGCAAACAAGCCCTGCTCGAAGCCATGCCCCCATACCAAGGCGGCGGCGACATGATCCGCACCGTCACCTTCGAAAAAAGCACCTACGCAGGTTTGCCGCATAAATTTGAAGCTGGCACACCGAACATTGCCGATGTGGTCGGTTTGGGCGCGGCGATTGATTACCTGAACAACTTTGGCATGGACGCGATAGCCGACTACGAAGCCGAACTATTGGCCTACGCCACCGCACAAGCCGAACAGATCAAAGGGTTAAAAATCATCGGCACAGCAGCAGAAAAAGGCGGTATTTTGTCGTTCACGCTAGAGCGCATTCACCCTCACGACATCGGCACCATGCTGGACAGCCTAGGTATAGCCATCCGCGCAGGCCACCACTGCGCCATGCCCGTGATGGATTTCTACCAAATTCCAGCAACCGCTAGGGCTTCGTTTGCGATGTATAACACCATGGAAGAGATTGATGTATTGATGGGTGGGATTAAGGGGTTGATTGAAGCGTTTGGATGATTGGTCGAAGATATTGCCGCCTTGTATAAACGCTTTTCGCAAATTAAGTAATATTTTCAAAGCTGAAATTGCACGAAAGAAGCGTCAAAAAAACAGGTTAATTTTGGCACACATGCTTAAATCGAAGTTTAGCGTATAAAGTTTTCTGTCAAAAGCAGTTGCCCACAGAAACTATCAGCTACTTAGGGCATGTCAAGCGGTGTTTAATAGAATAACTAATATTATTTAACTTATTGATTTTAATATAAAATATTAGCTGCTTTATAATTGTACGATTTAACAAAACTGCTGTAAAAACCGCAACTAAGCCATCAAGCTAACAATTAACACACAGAGTTATCCACAGGTTTTGTGGGTAACTTTGTGTTTTTATTTTTCAGTAAGCTTTTTAAATTAAAGCGATTTGTTAGCTTGCTTGCCTGGCTTTGTAACTTAAGGCTTTATAAGCCAATTCATCCAACATTCACTTATCCAGCTATAAAGTCAGCGCACATGCCCTGTTATGCTATTTATGTATAATAGCCAAAGCTTACTTTTCTCCCTGATGACATTATGGCAGACCGTTCTAAAAAACCCAGCGTGCGCTATGGCAGCAAAAAAACACTAACCCGAAGAGGCTTTAACTGGTTGGGCAATTTACTGTTGATTGCTTTTTCCGGCTTGGCGTTTGTGTTGATGTTGTATGTGGGCTATGTGGATTACACCGTCCGTAGCCAGTTTGATGGCAAACGTTGGGCGATTCCGGCGCGGGTTTATGCCAGTCCTGTGGATTTATACGCAGGTAGCACCACGTCCATAAATCGTTTTGAAGAATTGCTGAAATTATTACATTACCGCAAGGACAGCAAATTATCGGTAGAAGGCACTTACTTTAAAGGCGAAGGCCAGATCAGCGTCCGCACCCGCGAGTTTGCTTTTTGGGATGAAACCCAGACCAGCCGTTTGATGCAGGTGAATTTCGGGGTGGCAGGTGTGAATGCGCTGGTGGATTTACATACAGGCAAGGAAATCGACATTGTCCGCATGGATCCGGTGCAAATCGGCAGTTTTTATCCCACCATTAAAGAAGATCGGGTGTTGATTAAGCTGAGCGATGCCCCCGATCCGCTCATCAAAGGTTTATTGGCTTCGGAAGACCGAGATTTTTACCAGCATTTTGGCGTATCGCTGCGCGGCATTGCCCGTGCTATCTGGGCTAATTTGCGGGCAGGTGGCATGGTGCAAGGCGGCAGTACCATCACCCAACAGTTGGCGAAGAATTTTTATTTAAGTTCGGAACGCAGCCTGTCGCGCAAATTAAAAGAAGCGGTAATGGCTTTTATTTTGGAATTCCGTTACAGCAAAGACCAGATTTTAGAAGCCTATTTAAACGAGATTTACCTAGGCCAAAATGGCGCTAGCGGTGTCCATGGCTTTGGTTTAGCTAGTGAGTTTTATTTTGGTACGCCATTAAAAGACCTGCCTTTAGAGCAATTGGCATCCTTAGTGGCCTTAGTGCGCGGGCCTTCAGAGTACGATCCACGCCGCTTTCCCGACCGCGCCATCCAACGCCGTAATTTAGTGCTGGATGAAATGGTGCTGGAAGGCTATTTGCCACAAGAACAAGTGGATACCGCCAAAACCAAGCCACTGGGTGTAATTCCCCGCACCCAACGCCAAGCCAACAGGTACCCAGGCTTTCTGGATTTAGTCAAACGCCGCTTGAAAGAGGAATACCACGAAGAAGATTTCACCTCTGACGGCCTGCGGATTTTTACCACCTTGGATACCCAAATCCAAGATTCATTGGAAGATATTGTCACCAATAAACTGAATGATTTGGAGAAACAGTCCAAAGCTAAGCATTTGGAAACCGCCGTTATCCTTACCCGTCGCGATAGTGGCGAGATTGTCGCCATGATTAGCGGTCGCGACAACACCGCCACTGGCTTTAACCGCGCCTTAGATGCCGTGCGTCCGATAGGCTCGTTAATTAAGCCAGTAGTGTATTTGACTGCCTTGGCGTATCCCGACAAATACACCATCACCACGCGGGTAAACGACAGCAGCATTACCGTGCATGGACAAAATGGCGTTGATTGGATACCGAAAAATTACGACCACAAAGAACACGGGCGCATCCCGCTGCACAAAGCCTTAGCGAAATCTTACAATCTGGCGACGGTGCGTATAGGTATGGATGTCGGCATTGCCCGCACTGCAAAAACCTTGGCTGACATGGGCGTGAGTAAAATAGTTGATCTGTTCCCGTCGCTGTTGCTGGGGGCGTCATCACTAACGCCTTTGGAAGTCACACAAATGTACCAAACCTTGGCGGGTGACGGTTTCCTAATCCCTGTTAAGGCGATTCGCGCGGTTATTGCCGCTAACGGCGAACATCTACAAAGCTATCCGTTTAATGTTAGGCAAGCGGTTGATCCTGGCGCGGTTTATATCGTCAACACCATGTTGCAAGAGGTGATGACCGAAGGCACAGGCGCGGTAGCATCGAGTGTTTTCCCCAGAGATTACGGTTTGGTGGGTAAAACCGGCACCACTAACGATGCCAAAGACAGTTGGTTTGCGGGTTTTACTGGCGATTTTCTCTCCGTGGTTTGGGTTGGTCGCGATGACAACAAGCCGATAGGATTAACTGGCGCAACTGGGGCCTTGCCCGTTTGGCTAAACCTGATGCGGACTATTTCCACCCAACCCGTCAACTTAACACCGCCGGATAATGTCAAACTGGTGCGCGTAGACCGCAGCAACGGCTTATTGGCAAAAGGCGCTTGCGGAAATGCCAAAGAATATCCTTATATAGTCGGTTCAGAGCCGACCAGTTATTCCGATTGCGGCAACGCCCCCGTTGAAGAAGAAAAAACCTGGTTTGAAGAATTTTTACCCGAATAAACCTTACCCGAATATCACTGACCCAGAGCAAGTTATGAACAAGCGTTTTACCTTTCGTGTGTTGTTATTGGCGACCAGTTTATTAGTGACTGCCGTCAGCCAAGCAGACACTAAGCCCGTCGATCAATTAAAAAGCTACTTAGCCGCCACCCATTCCTTAACCGCCGATTTCAAACAAGTGCTGCTTAACGAAGCAGGCAATCCCGCACAAACCAGTTTTGGCGTGTTTTATCTGCAACGTCCGGGCAAATTCCGCTGGAATTACTTAAAACCCTTCCAACAACAAATCGTCTCCACTTCCGGCAAAGTGTGGTTTTACGACACCGATTTGGAACAAGTCACCATCAAAAAATTGGATGAATCGGTTGGCTCAACCCCGGCATTATTGCTAAGCGGCGATGTCTCGTTAGAAGCCAACTACACCATGGAAGAGCAAGGCGTAGAAGGCACTATGCAATGGATAAAATTAGTGCCAAAAAATGCCGAAAGCAGCTTTAAATATCTATTGATTGGTTTGGATAAAGGCGCATTGAGCGGTATGGAATTGAGCGATAACTTCGGGCAATTAACGCGCATTTACTTTTCCAATATGAAAACCAACACCCCCATTAATGCCAGCGTGTTTGAATTTAAAGCCCCTAAAAACGCCGATGTCTTCGCTGAGTAAGCGATGTTTGATGATCTTACCAAACCGCTAGCAGACCGAATGCGCCCCAACACTTTGGCGGCGTATATCGGTCAGCAACACATCTTAAAAGCGGGCAAACCGCTGTATGAAGCCATCGTTTCTGGTCGCCTGCATTCCATGATTTTCTGGGGGCCACCAGGCACTGGCAAAACCACCTTGGCGCGGTTGATTGCCAAACATTCTGATGCCGAATTTATGCCGATTTCAGCGGTATTGTCTGGCGTTAAAGACATCCGCGCCGCCGTCGAAGCCGCCAAAAAAATCCAACTCAGCCAACATCGGCGCAGCATATTATTCGTTGATGAAGTACACCGTTTTAACAAAGCCCAACAAGATGCGTTTTTGCCGCATGTCGAAGATGGCACTGTGTATTTTATTGGCGCAACCACCGAAAACCCATCGTTCGCACTCAATAACGCGTTACTGTCACGGGCGCGGGTATATGTGCTTAACGCCTTGACTAGCGATGATTTAATCCAAGTTTTAGCGCAAGCACTCGCCAGCCAATACCCCGAATTAGTCATCAACGACGACATAAAACAGCAATTCGCCCAAGCGGCAGACGGCGATGCCCGTCGCTTATTAAATTTGCTGGAACTCGCCGTGGAACTTGCCGCCGCGCAACACACCACAACCATCAATGAAGCCATCGCCACCGAAGTACTCACAGGCGGCGTACGGCGATTTGATAACCAAGGCGAAGAGTTTTACAACCAGATTTCCGCCCTCCATAAATCTGTGCGCGGCAGCTCGCCCGATGGCGCGTTATATTGGCTATGCCGCATGATTGATGCAGGCTGCGACTTATCCTATCTGGCGCGACGTATCGTCAGAATGGCTTCCGAAGACATCGGCAATGCCGACCCCCGCGCCTTACAAATCGCCATAAACGCCTGGGAAGCCCAAGAACGGCTAGGCAGCCCAGAAGGCGAATTAACCCTAGCGCAAGCCGTGGTGTACTTGGCGTGTGCACCGAAAAGCAACGCCGTTTACGCTGCTTACAAAGCCGCCATGCACGATGCCAAAGCCAGCGGCAGCCAACCCGTCCCCGTGCATTTACGCAACGCCCCCACCAAACTGATGCAATCCTTAGATTACGGTAAAGATTACCGTTACGCCCACAACGAACCCGAAGCCTACGCCGCAGGCGAAAATTACTTCCCAGACCCCTTAGCAGGCAGCCGTTACTATCACCCCGTGCCAAGAGGCTTGGAGATAAAAATCGCCGAAAAACTCAAGCACTTGGCAGAACTGGATGCTTATTGGTTGGCGCAGCAGCCCTAGCCTGCAAGCTATACTTCAAACGGTCAGGTTTTTGGTTTTTAGCAAAAGGGAGCGCGGTCATCCTGCCCGCCAGTTGCGGTCAAAATGACCGTGCTCCCAAAAACGAACACTTCAACGTTCAATGAAATTTTGTTGATTTTGAACAGAGTATCTACTTGACTTCTTGAAGGCTTAAATAGTGAGGTTTTATGACAATTTACTTTTCATTTGTTCTAAAAAGGTGGGCAAAAAAGCGTTGCCCACCCTACTTAACTACTCCTCAATTGGGTCAGATTTAGATAATTTTTTTGGGTCTATCTGAAATTCCGCAGCATCACCAACTTTCAATTTTATTGAAGATGAGCTGCCCAAAAGTGCGGATGCCAGTTGATCTGCTGGATGGACAAGCGGTGTAGATACTTCTTTTGCTTCATTAAACAAATTTTTAGTCAAACTTGCCAAAAGTTCGGTAGGAATTTCTGTACCTTTTGTGTCTTTCCATTCTAAGGTTGTTTCCACAACCCAACTTGCCCGTTCAATATCTAGCTCCAGTTTTTTTAAATGAAATTCGGCTGTCGCGTGCTGTTCAAACCAACGATTTTGCCATTTGATTAGGTAAAGGATTGAGCCGATGGCACCCGCCGTATAAATTGCTTGTTTGATACTGAGCAAGATAATTTTGTTGAAGTCGTCGCCAGCTAAAACATCTTTAAATTCAGACACTGAAAAAACAGCCAATACCATAAATACAATGATGAGAAATCCAATGCCTAGCATGATGGGTTTTCTGAGTGCGTTTGTTCCATTGGTGAGTTTGAAGGATTCTTGCCTAGCTTTGATTTCCTTGAGAATATCCTGCCTTAATTGTCTTCTGGCATGGGTATTGTTGTTGTCGTCCAGTTCTTTGCGTTGTTTTTCCAACTCTTCGGTTTTGCGTTGTAGCTCTTGCTCTTTCAGTTCAAGTTCGTTGTACAAGTCCTTTTTACGCGCTACCAATTCCGCTTCGAGTTCATCACGTTTTGCAGAATGCTGTTGATCTAAGTCAACACGATATTGTGCAGTAGTTTGAATAAGGTTTTCATTGAGCTGCTCTAAACGATCAAGTGTTGCTTCGTGTAGGGCTTGTAATTTGTTTTGTTCTGGGCTGGTGCTAATTGCCCTATCAGGGGAGAAAGCGTGTAAATCTTTTATAACGATTTCTGCAATTTGAAGTTTCGTTGTGCTCTCTATGAAATCAGGATAGCTATCCTCATCCTTGAAAATAATTTGGTCGTAAAATGGTGACTTATTAGAATGTTCTTGGCCTCCTCGCCAAAAATATAAAGTTAAGCCTCCTTGGTTAACTGGGCTGGAAATATGAAAAAAAATATTTTCAATTAATGTTGAATTGGCGCTTTTAAGTAAATTGACGACGTTATGTTCACTTTTTTCAATATCAAAAGGATAAAATATTATGTCTTTTGAATTACCAAAAAATCGTAGATGACTTGAGATGCTTTTATCACTGACGAGTTGAGCAACTTTTGTGAAGCATTCAATCAACGATTTATCGCATAGCTTGGGAATTGAAAGTACTTGATTGGACATTAACTTTTCCTATAATTTTTAGCATTTGCTTAATTTATTTAACTAACAGATAATTATCACAAGGATTGGGGGTTCCCGGTCGACAAGAAGCCTCGGTGAGAAATCATCGGGGCTTTTTGTTTTTTAGGGGAAGCACTTTAATCCATAGCCATTCCTGTCGCCTTTACTGTTTCGGTAAAACTTCTTGTCTATAACTTCAAAAGCCCTGTTCGGTTGTTCTGGTTTCAGCACATGCAGACCAATTGGGCGTGCAATTAGGTCTGCCAGCTGCAAACCCGTTGAGTTGCTTTTTTTGTCAGCAAAGACCAGTTCAAAAGGCAATTCTTGTTGCGGGTAATTAAACCCTGAACAAATTCGCCTAAATTCAAACTCCAATTCGTTATCTTCCAATTTGCCGCGTTTTTCAACAATGACGTGTGTGTTGCCATTGAATGCAGATTGTTCTGACAAGTAGTAAAAAATTCGCTCCAAACCATAACGCAGGGCAATGTGATAAGGATTTTCTGGTGTGCTATAACCTTGCCGATAGGCTTCTTTTTTAATGACCGTGCTGATTAATGTCACTGGCGTTTGTTGGACAATCTCTGTAAGTTCATTTAAAAACGCCATGTCTTCGGTTTTAGATTTCAAAAAAGCAAATTCGCCACGGTTTTTGCGAATATCCGTTTCATGCAAAATAGTTTGGTCATGCCCGAAATGCTTGAATTTGAAACGTTGTAGTGACGGCGTGACTGTATTGATGTAAGCATTTTTTTTGAAGACGCAAAACACCAATACGAACACCGGATAAAACGGGTCTATGGTTTTTAGTCCATGATCCCCGCTTTCATCGACATAAACGATATAGTCAGAAAAGTTTTTTGCCATAACAGCTTGGTTTTCCTTTCTTCAAAAACAAATCAACGAGTAAGGTGGATTCGCGCCAGCAATCCAACATTTCGAAGCCACGGTGTTATATTCGGCACGGTGGTTTGCCTATCGGCGAAACCACCCTACGTCTTTTTTTAATACGATTGGATTAGTTATAAAGTCTCTAAGTTGAATTGAAGTTTAGCGAAAAGCAGATGAGTTTTTGTAGATTACGGCTGTACTATAAGTTTGATATTTATATCAAAACTTCCCGTAATACCCTTCCTTCAACGCATCAAACAAATTCGCGGCAGAATGGATTTCGCCGTCGTATTCCACTTCTTCATTACCTTTTAATTCCACTACCGAGCCGTCTTCTAGCGTGAATTGGTAAGTGGTGTTTTCTAAATCAGATTCTTTTACTAACACGCCTTGGAATACTTCCGGATTAAAACGGAAGGTGGTGCAGCCTTTTAGGCCTTGTTCGTAGGCGTGTTGGTAGATGGATTTGAAATCTTCATACGGGTAATCGGTCGGCACGTTGGCGGTTTTGCTGATGGAGGAATCTATCCACAATTGCGCGGCGGCTTGGATGTCTACGTGTTGCTTGGGGGTGATATCGTCGGCGGCGATGAAATAATCCGGCAATTGCTGGTTTGGATCGGCGCTATAAGGCATGGCTTCGGGGTTGATGGTGTGGCGGTAGGCGAGCAATTCATAAGAATAAACATCCACTTTTTCTTTGGATTTTTTCCCGGCACGAATGACGTTACGCGAGTAATGGTGGGCAAAGCTGGGTTCAATACCGTTGCTGGCGTTATTGGCAAGCGATAAGGAGATTGTACCTGTTGGCGCGATGGAGCTGTGATGGGTGAAGCGCGCGCCTGTTTCTGCCAATTGCTGGACTAATTCCGGTTCAATGTTGGCGATTTTCTGCATGTAACGGCTGTATTTGGCGTGCAGGATTTTGCCTGCGATTTCGTCGCCGACTTTATAGCCATCGGCGAGCATTTCTGGACGCTTGTGCAGCATTTCACCTGTGACGGTGAACAGTTGTTCCATAATCGGCGCGGGGCCTTTTTCTTTGGCTAAATTTAAGGCTTCTTGCCAGCCTTCAACCGCTAAGACTTTGGTGACTTCTTCGGTAAATTCTAAGGAAGCTTGGTTGCCGTATTTCATGCCCAACATGGTGATGGTTGAGCCTAAGCCCAGATAGCCCATGCCGTGGCGGCGTTTGCTGGTGATTTCGTCACGCTGTTTTTGTAGCGGCAAGCCGTTGAGTTCCACCACGTTGTCCAACATGCGGGTAAAGATGCGGATGGTTTTGCGGTAGGCATCCCAATCAAAACGCGCGGCTTCGGTAAACGGTGCGCTAACAAAGCGGGTCAGGTTGATTGAGCCTAGCAAACAGCTGCCGTAAGGTGGCAATGGTTGCTCACCGCAAGGGTTGGTGGCGCGGATTTTTTCGCAAAACCAGTTGTTGTTCATTTCGTTGACTTTATCAATCAAGATAAAACCGGGTTCTGCGTAATCATAAGTGGAACTCATGATGATGTCCCACAAGCGGCGCGCAGGCAGGGTTTTGCTGATTCGGCAAGCGACCAGGCCATCGTTGTTGACGATGTAATTGTCGGTGCAAGGAAATTCCCGCCAAAGGATTTTGCTGGTATCGGCTAAATCTAATTGGTCGATTTTGGCTTCTTTTTCAGTAACCGGAAAAGATAAGTGCCAAGGCAAATCATTTTTGACGGCTTCCACAAACTCGCTGGTAATCAGTAACGATAAGTTGAATTGCCGTAAGCGCCCGTCTTCACGTTTGGCGCGGATAAATTCAATCACGTCTGGATGGGCGACATCAAACGTGCCCATTTGTGCACCGCGCCGACCGCCAGCAGACGAGACGGTAAAACACATTTTGTCGTAAATATCCATAAACGACAGCGGCCCGGAGGTGTACGCGCCTGCGCCGGACACATAGGCATCTTTAGGGCGTAAGGTAGAAAATTCGTAACCGATACCACAACCCGCTTTTAAGGTGAGGCCAGCTTCGTGGACTTTATGGAGAATGTCGTCCATCGAGTCAGCAACAATACCGGAAACGGTGCAGTTAATGGTCGAAGTGGCAGGTTTGTGCGCTAATGCACCAGCGTTGGAGACGATACGCCCCGCAGGAATTGCGCCTTGGCGTAAAGCCCATAAAAATTCTTGATAGTGCAGTTCTTGCTTGGCTTTGCCTGTTTCCACTTGCGAAAGCGCGCGGGCAACGCGTTGGTAGGTTTCATCCATGTTGGCATCTAAAGCCTCGCCTTCTTTGGTTTTTAGGCGGTATTTGGTGTCCCAAATATCAATCGACGCATCTTGGAAAGGGATTTCAGGAATAGGAAGGCTAAGGGCTTGGCGTTGGGCAGTCATGTGGCGTGATTCCTTGGAAATAGCGGTATGGAGAAGAAATTGGCTAAGAATTCAGTAGATTAGCTTGTGATAGCTAACCTTGAGTTCGTCTATATGTAGTTGGTTTTTGTTTATGTTACCACGATATATAGTGGTGAAAAGCAAAATTATCGACAAAAACATTTATAGACGGATGCCAACAGGCTTGGCAGAGGTGTAAGGCGTAATAGCGGAGCGTATTACGTCATTTTCGATACACCAATAATGATGTCGTTTGCGGATTTTTGTGGTATCGGGGAATCATGCGGCGCAATGCCCGTTGGTTATTGCGCTCTACGGATTACAGATTTTTGGGTTGAGTATTTTTTACGGCATTTGCCACAGTTGCCTCGGTGATATGACCTATTTATCTTCGATGGCTGCTCTAGGATTTTAGCGGAAGCCAAAAAAGTTTATATAAAATAATCGGTTAATTTTTTGTCAGTAGGTGTTTTTTGTGGCACGGCTTGTGCGATGAATGCTGCACCTAATAACAAATTGGTTGGCGTGTCCGCGTTGTTCGTGGCCTTATTGTCCAATCCACTTAGTCATTTGGTTTTCAACATCATCATGACAACTAAAAAAGGAAAACCCATGCAAAACAAGAAATTTCCCGTCGGTATGCGGCTTTTAGGCGTAGCCATTTTGGCGTCCCAAGCCTTCAATGCTAACGCCGCCGATTGCCGATTATTCACCGCAGACCGCCTTTTTGACGGCAATGAGTTAAAAACTGATATGGGAGTTGCCGTAAGGGGGAAAACCATCCTTCAAGTTGGCAGTAAAGCTTCGCTGGCAGGCTTGTGCAGTAAAGTATTTGATTTGGGCGATGCGACTTTATTGCCCGGTTTTATTGAATCCCACGCGCATATTAGTTTTCAAAATATCCGTAAAGAAAAGGTCTTAGAGCATGGCATTACCACCGTGCAAGATACTGGTGGCCCCTTGCTGCCACCAGAAGGCGGCTGGGGGCAATTGCGTTTATTAAGTGTTGGGCCAATTTTGCAAGCCACCGATGGTTATCCCTTAAACATTTTTGGCGGCACTAGCGGCTACGACAAAATTGGCTACACCTTAAATTCAGAAGCCGAAGTGCCTGCGGTCGTGCAGCATTTGGTGGATGGTGGCGCAACTGCCATTAAAATCGCCTTAGAACCAGGCGGGGAAACTGGCGCGCCTTGGATGATGCCGCATGGCGATCACCCCATTCCAACGCCACCATGGAATATCTTGTCACAGCCGATTGTTAACGCCATTGTCAATGAAGCCCATCATCCTAAAGATGGCCGGCCCGTGCGCCGGGTAATCGTGCATGTCGGCGAAAACATCGGTTTTGAACGGGCATTAACCTCAGGTGTTGATGAATTTGCCCACATGCCTTGCGCGCCCATCGATGCGGCGTTATTGACGCAAGCCGCCAATACCAAAGGCTTAAGTTTTGTGAGTACCGTTGATACCTTATCATCGTGCGTCAATACAAACACCCAAATGGGCATCCACTCCAACACCGCCATATTGGCAGGAAAAATTGCCGAATGTGAAACCAGTACGCCAGGGCAATGCGCGCAGATTTTGTACGGCTCAGAAATTGGTCACGATAACGTACCTTGGGGGATTAATGGCGAAGAAATGCACATGATGCTGAAATTGACTAGCGGCGCTGCCATTGATTTTGGTGATGTTTTGAATGTGTTCCGTGCAGCCACCTCAAAAGCGGGCGCACACTTGGGCATCAATAAGCTAGGGACTTTGGTTGCAGGCGCACCAGCCGATATGATCGCCGTTCGCGGCAATGCGATTGAGCGGTTTAAGTTATTGGAATACCCGGATATGGTGATGTCAGGCGGGCGTGTGGTGATCAATAAATTTAAATAAGTCATGTAGGGTGAGCTAACAGCTTTATCGTTTGCCCACCTTTGTCGATAAAACGGTGGGCAGAAAAGCGCTGCCCACCCTACGATGGCTTATGGATTACAGAATACCGCGTTTTTTGTTATTGCTCGTGCCCAAGCTCCAGCTTGGGGATGCAGTGTTGGAAGCTCTAGCTTCCCGTGTTCTCGAAGCTAGAGCTTCTCGAACTTGAGTTCCCAAGCTGGAGCTTGGGAACTAGCAAAAGCTGGCGGTTACTCATGCCGCAACGCCTCAATCGGATTTAACCGCGCCGCTTTCCGCGCAGGCATATAGCCAAACACAACGCCAACCGTTGCCGAAAACACAAACGCACTGAGGATAACCTGCGGGCTAAAGGTTAGCGGGATATGCAAAACGGTCGCCAAAACACCCGCAATGGCGACCGCCAAAACAATACCAATCAGCCCGCCTGTGGCAGACAACACCACCGCTTCCACCAAAAATTGCGCCAGAATTTCCCGCTCCAATGCACCAATCGCCAAACGTATGCCGATTTCTCGAGTGCGTTCGGTGACCGACACCAGCATGATATTCATAATGCCAACCCCGCCGACCAACAAGCTGATGCCTGCCACCGCACTCAGCAAACTGGTCATCAATTGCGTGGTGCCGGATAAGATGCCCGCGATTTCCTTCATATCGACGACATTAAAATCATCTTCGTCAGCGGCTGACAAATGCCGTTGGCGGCGCAGCACTTGCTGGATGCTTTGTTTGACTTCATTGGTGGTGACGCCGTCTTTGGCAGAAACTTGAATCATCGCCACGTCATCGTTGCCAGCAATGCGTCGCTGGAAGGTGCGTAGCGGTAAAACCACTACGTCGTCCTGATCGCTGCCCATGCTCGACTGGCCTTTGGCTTTCAACAAACCAATCACTTCGCAGGACAGTTTTTGCAAACGCATCCGTGCGCCAATCGGGTTGCTAGTGGCGAACAATTTGCCGCGCAAGGTTTCGCCAATCACGCATACCATTGCGCCCGAATGCACTTCACTGGCGGTAAAAATCCGTCCGGCAGCCAATTGGCGGTTGTTGACGGAAAAATAGCGCTCGCTGCTGCCCGTGATATTGGTTTGCCAATTTTGGTTTGCAAAAATAGCGGTGGCGTTGCTGGAGGCTTGTGGGGCAACAGCGACTAAGCTGGTGACTTCACGGGCAATGGCTTCGGCATCCGCCAGTTTGAATTTGGGCGCAGTCGAGGATTGCATCGGCCCCATGCTTTTGCCCGTGCTTATCATCAATAAATTACTGCCCAAGCTGGCGATTTGTTCGGTGACATGGCGGGTTGTGCCGCTGCCCAATGTCATCAACACAATCACCGCCGCCACGCCGATGATGATGCCGAGCATGGTTAGCACCGAGCGCAGCAGATTGCGCTGCATTTCCCGCACGGCGATAGGTAAGGCGCTGGTGAGTAAGTTGCTTATCATGGTTTAGTGCTGATTAATAGGAATGTAGGATGGGCTGACGCAAGGAAGCCCATCAATTTTGTGTTACCCGATAATTGGCTTCCTTACGTCAGCCCATCCTACGGTTTTCGATCACACTCAATCAAACCATCACGAAATTGCACAATGCGCTGGGCATAAGCCGCCATTTCAGGTTCATGGGTGACCATCACCACGGTGATGCCACGCTCGCGGTTAAGCTGAACCAGCAATGCCATGATTTCTTCGCTACGCTGCGAGTCGAGATTCCCGGTCGGCTCGTCCGCCAACAACAGCAGCGGTTCGGTGACGATGGCGCGGGCGATGGCTACCCGCTGTTGTTGCCCGCCGGACAGTTCGTTGGATTTATGCGTTTCCCAGCCACTTAAACCCACGGTCGCCAAGGCTAGTCGGGCGGCGGCGCGGCGTTCGTTGCTGCCGACACCGCGATACAGCAAGGGCAGTTCGACATTTTCCAAGGCCGAGGTACGGTTCAGCAGGTTAAAGCCTTGGAAGACAAAGCCCAGAAAATGCCGCCGTAACAGCGTGCGTTGGTTGCGCGACAAGGTACCGACATTGACATCACGGAACCAGTAATGCCCGTCGCTGGGCTGATCCATGCAGCCGAGGATATTCATGCAAGTGCTTTTGCCCGACCCGCTCGGCCCCATCACCGCAACAAACTCGCCTTGGTTGATGTTTAAGCTGATGCCGCGCAAGGCCAACATTTGCGCTTCGCCCATGCCGTACACTTTGGTGATGGCTTGCAGTTTCAGTAAGGTGTCGTTGTTGTTGGTCATTGCGCTGGCTCCTGTGCGAATACCAGTTCGCTGCCAACAGCCAGATCGCCGCCGATAATTTCAGTGACCAAGCCATTGCTTGCGCCTTTGGTGATGGTAATGGCTTGCAACTTGCCATCTTGGATGCGCCAAACGGGTTGGCTGGGGCTGTTGGTCGCCGGATGGGTCGGTGTGCTTGCAGGCTTGGGCGGATGCGGCAATATGCTGTCGATAAAACTGCCGTGTTTTTCGGAAGCCTCAGGCGACGGCATGAAGTTCAACACGCTGTTATCAACCAAACGGACCGCGTGGCGTTGGTTAACGGTGATCGTGGCGGTGGCGGTCATCCCTGGACGTAAAGCCAATTCGGCATTGTCGACCCGCAACACGGTTTTGTAAGTCACCACGCCATCCACGGTTTCCGAGCCAAACCGCACTTGGGTGATTTGCGCGGGAAAATGGCGGTCTGGATAGGCATCGACGGTAAAGCTGGCTTGTTGTCCGGCTTGCACCTGCCCCACATCGGCTTCATCGACATCGACTTGCAATTCCATTTGCGTCAAATCTTCCGCCAAGGTGAACAACACGGGCGCGGTAAATTGTGCGGCAACCGTTTGCCCTGGCTCGACCGAACGTTTCAGCACCACGCCGTTGATGGGCGATTTGACGGTGGCTTTGCCTAAATCGGTGCGGTTGACCGCCAGCGTCGCCTTTGCCTGTTCCGCAGACGCTTTCGCGGCAGCTTCATCGGCTTTAGCACGAGTGAGTGCGGCGGTCGCGGTAGTCAAATCGTATTGCGACGGCACTTTACCGCCACTGAGTTCTTTAACGTGCAGCAGCCGCGCCATTTGCGCTTCGGCTTCCAAAACCGTGGCGTGGGTTTGTTGGATTTTTGCTTGTGCCGACGCCAAGGCAGCCTGTGCTTGCGAGGCTTGTGCCGCCAAGCGCGTGGTATCCAGTTTCGCCAAGACTTGTCCGGTTTTGACCACATCGTTATAGCTGGCGGCGACGCTTTCAACCGTGCCGGATACTTCAATGCCAACTTCCACTTCTTTCAGCGGCGCTAGCGTTCCCGTCGCGCTGACGGTGACGGACAAATCGCCCAAGGTCACGGGTTTGGATAAATAATGGACGCGCGGGTCGGATTTGCCAGACATCGCTAACCAAACGCCACCGCACAACAGCAAACCCGCGCCCCACCATAAATAACGTTGCCAAGCCGATTTTGCGGGCTTGTTCAGCTCCAAAACATCGGGGTTAAACGTGGTGGAAGGTTTAGCCATGTGCTTGCTCCGTTTGCCAACCGCCACCTAAGGCTTTGTAAAGCCGGACGACATTGGCAGCTATTTCTGCTTCGCTGGTCGCCAACTGGGTTTGTGCGCTCAGCAAAGATCGCTGGCTGTCCAACACGCGTTGAAAATCGACCGTGCCGCTCTGGTATTGCTCGTTCGCCAAGGCCATGGCGCTGATGCCCGCTTGTACCGACGCTTGCAAAGCGGTGCGGCGTTGCTGTTCTTGCGTGTAGGCGGTCAGGGCGTTTTCGACATCACGCAATGCCGTCAACACCGTGGCTTGATACGCGCCCAAGGCTTGTTCCTGCAAAGCAGTTTGAATGGCGACATTGCTGCGGATGCGACCGGAATCGAACAACACCCACGCCGAACTGGCAGCCATTTGGAAGGTTTTCGCGCTGGCGGTGTACAGATTGCTGGTCAGCAACGATTCCACACCAATTGAACCGGACAAATTAAAACTGGGATAACGCGCGGCTTCGGCAACGCCGATTTGTGCGGTTTGCGCCGCCAGTTTACGTTCGCTGCGGCGTATATCGGGGCGTTGCCGCAACACATCGGCGGGAATGCCTGTCATGATTTGCGCGGTGGCCACGGGAATGGCGGCGGATTTGTCGAGCAGGCTTTGCAAGGCCGCAGGCGGTTTGCCCAACAAAGCCGCCAGCCGATGTTTGGCTTGGTCAAGCGAGCTGCGTAAGCTGGGCAAGCTGGCGCGGGTGTTTTCCAAGGTCAGTTTGGCTTGCACCAAATCCAAACCACTGACTAAGCCCGCTTGTTCACGCCAGTAGGTGATGTCAAACGTTTCTTGCTGCGCCGCCAAATTGGCTTCGGTGATCGCCAAACGCTGTTGATAGCCGCGCACATCGACATAATTCAACGCCACTTCCGCACACAGGCTGACCAGCACATCGCGCAAGTCTTCTTCGGACGCTTGCAAGCTGGCGGCAGAAGATTCCAGCGAACGCCGCTGTTTGCCAAATATATCTATCTCCCAACTGGCATCTAGGGTATTGCTATACAAGTCGTTGGTTAAATCGAAACCGGGAATTCGAATATTATTGGCAGCCTCGCTGCTGCCACTTTGGCTGGCAGACGCATTGATGGATGACGTTGGCAGCAAATTGGCAACCGCCAGTTGCCGTCTGGCGCGTGCTTCCCGTATCCGCGCTTCAGCTTGGAACAAATCACGATTACCCGTTTGCGCTTGTTGGATAAGCGATGTCAGGATCGGATCATTAAAGGTTTGCCACCAATGCTTAAGCGCAACTAGCTTTGCGGTTGCGGTATTGGCGACAGGCGTTTGCCATTGTGCGGGCGTGGCGGTGTCGGGTTTGTGATAATCCGGCCCGACCATACAGGCCGATAAACAAACCGCGCTGAATAGTAAAGTGGGAAATGGTGATGGGTTCATGCGGAAACACCTCGTTATGCAGTTGGCTTTAGTATGCCCAAGTGCTGTGTAAAGAGGGGTTGGTGCAAGGTAAAGATATGTAAAGCTGGGTTATAAGTAATCGTTCAAAAGTATTTTAACAATAGCGGTGACGGTAGTTCCTTGATTAGGAGTCCAAAACATGTTTTGGACTCCTACGTAAAAGTTAAAGAACTTTTGCACCACTACTTAGATTGTATTGAGGGGAATGGATTTTGGTTTTGTCTTCGAGATGAATCCGCAGACGATTATTTCAGTTTGAAATTAATTATGCTGAGTCGCTATCGTGACAGTTTTTCTAATCGGGTTCTCGCACCCGAGGGCGAGTTACTTTCTTTTGCGCCGCAAGCCACAAGGATGTGGCGAATGCCGAAAATGCAGGAGCACAATCGGCCAAAAGCAAGTAACCAAAGAAAAGGCGACCCGATCGCTGCTCATATCTTGTGCTCCTCGCACTTGTGCCCTGTGGGGTATTTGTCGGGGGACGGCAAAAGGGGCTTCCTGCCCCTTTGCCGCCGCGCGGCTTCCCTGCCGCACCTTTATGCCCTTGGGTACTTCGGGCTATTCCCGACAAATACTCCGGTGCTCGACGCGGCAAACGGGAGAAAAGCGCGTTACTGCGTAACGTTAGTAATTGGAATGAAAAATCATGATTTTTCACTCCCAAAATCTCAATGCCATCGACCAAATAATCCCCGTAAATAAATGTAAATTTAGGTAAAACCCAAGCTCATTAACTGGTCAAGCCTTAATCGCACGACTATGATGCGTCATCAAGCAAGTTCAGGCAGGGTTATGAAGAACATTTTAATTATTGATGATGACGTGGAATTGGCGGAGATGTTTGGCGACTATCTCGCTCAAGATGGCTTTGCTGCCAAAGCCGTACACACTGGAATAGCAGGTTTGGCATTGGCGTTATCCGGTGACTACCACTTAGTGGTTTTGGACATTATGTTGCCGGACATGAGCGGCACTGAGATTTTGGCGAAAATTCGCCGCGATAGCAGCGTGCCCGTTTTGATGTTTACCGCCAGAGGCGATGATGTTGACCGTATTATCGGTTTGGAATTGGGCGCGGATGATTATGTCCCCAAACCCTGCACACCGCGCGAATTGGTGGCGCGGATTCGGGCAATTCTGCGCCGCACCGCCGCCAGCCAAAACCTGAATGGTAGCGATAGCATTATCGTGGGCGCATTAAAAATCTGGCCTTGGCAACGTAAAGTCCAGTGGTTTGAAATCGAGTTGGAATTGACCAGCACCGAGTTTAATGTGCTGGAAACCTTGGCAGACAACGCTGGGCGCATCGTCAGTAAAGAAGAATTGTCGGAAAAAGCTTTAGGCCGACCTTTAGCGCGTTTTGACCGCAGCATTGATGTCCACGTCAGCAGCATCCGCCAAAAGTTAGGCCAGCAAGCGGATGGTCGTTCTTGCATCCAAACCGTGCGCGGCAAGGGCTATCAATTGGTTCGGGGCTGAATATGGGCAGATTGTATTGGAAATTCTTCTTTGTGCTCTGGCTGACATTAATGACGACGGTTGCGGTGGTCGGTACGGTTATTGAGCTTACGCACCAAGGTTTTTGGCGGCCTAATGTTGTCATGTTGCAGCCGAATTTTGAGCCGCCACCGGATTTTATACCGCCTTCCGAACACGGGCTTAAGCCGCATAGCCGGCCAACGCCCTTATTGCCGATTATCGTCGGCACACTCTCCAGCTTCCTGTTTAGCACTGTGCTGGCTTGGTATTTCGCCAAACCCATCCGCACCTTACAAAACGCTTTTGCGGAATTGGCGGATGGTAAATTGGATACCCGCATAGCCACGGCAATGGGCGGACGTAACGATGAACTGGCGAATTTAGGCCGGGATTTTGATCACATGGCGGTGCAGCTGGGCGGGTTAATCACCGCCCAACAACGCTTGCTGCACGATGTTTCGCATGAATTGCGCTCACCGTTGGCGCGTATGCAATTGGCGATTGGTTTGGCGCAACAACAACCCGACAAAATCCCCAGCACCTTGGTGCGTATCGAACGCGATTCGCAGCGCATCAGCGATTTGGTGGGCGAATTGCTGGTGTTGTCGCGCTTGGAAGCGGGCGTGTTGAAAGCCGACAAAGACGAAATTGAACTTGCCGAATTGCTGGCAGATATTGTCGATGATGCCCGTTTTGAAGCGGAACGTAAGCAAGTCTGCATTCAGTATTACGGTTTTGACAGTTTGCTGGTGCAAGGCTACGGCGAGTTGCTGCACCGCGCGGTGGAAAATGTCTTACGCAATGCCGTGCAACACGCGAAAAAAGGTGGCGTCGTTGCGCTAAAAGTGAGTTTTGATAAAACCACAGAACAGCTGTCTATCAGCATCCTCGATGATGGCCCAGGCGTTGATGAACAATATTTGGCCTTGATTTTCCAAGCTTTTTTCCGCAACCCGCAACATGCTAAAAATGATAGCGTGGGTTTAGGATTAACCATCGCCCATAGCGCCATCACCGCCCACGGCGGACAAATCCGCGCCCATAACCGACCAGAAGGCGGTTTGCATGTGGCGATAGAGATACCTTTTGCTGGTCAAGAAAATAGGGTTTAGGTGCATTGGGTGATTTACCAATCGTACCAAAAATTTGTAGGGTGGATTCGCGTAGCAATCCACCATTTTGAAGCCACGGTATTGTATTAGGCATGGTGGTTTGCCTGTCGGCGAAACCACCTTACAAATCAAATGGCTTACGTGTTTATTGTGAACTATGAGCAGCATTTGCCCAGCCATTAATTAGCATTTAAGTAAAGCGAACCGATAAGCAAGAAACTTGTAGGGTGGATTCGCGTAGCAATCCACCATTTTGAAGCCACAGTGTTGTATTAGGCATGGTGGTTTGCCTTTCGGCGAAACCACCTTACAAATCAAACGGCTTACGTGTTAGTGTTTAAGTAAAGCGAGCCGATAAGCAAGAAAGTTGTAGGGTGGATTCGCGTAGCAATCCACCATTATGGAGCCACAGTGTTGTATTAGGCATGGTGGTTTGCCTGTCGGCGAAACCACCTTACAAATCAAACGGATTAAGTGTTGTGTTACAAGGGAAAGTGTTCAATCAGGTATTCACGTTCACTGGTTCGGGTTACTTTCAGTATGTCGCTCGGTTTCGCCCCAACAGAAACCAAATACTTCTTGAAGTAGCACTTTGGGCTAAATCGGATTCCGCTTGAAATTCGGATGTGATCTGTAAACATGAATGACCCTGCCTTGAATGTGACTGGATTCCCCTTATGCCCTTCTCGTGTTCTGTCACCAAATGAATCCGCAGGAAAGAATTTTGCGTCAGTAGTTGGGAAGTAGATTCTTCCGTTGGTGATGGACGATAGAATCAGTTCAATTTCACGTGTTTGCATAATAATTTGTTTTTCAGCCTTGTAGGGTGGGCAGCGCTTTTCTGCCCACCATTTGCGGGTAATCGGTGGGCAAAACCGCCTGCCCACCCTACGATACTGAACAATCATAGCATTGGTTTAGGGTTAACCATCGCCCATAGCACCATTATCGCCCACGGCGGACAAATCCGCGCCCATAACCGAAATGCTAATTGTCATAAAACCAACAAAACGCTTCACCCCAACTCGAAAATAAACCCACACCGATTTGACTATTCCCCCTCAACTGGGTTTATTAGCTAGCCCAGCTAGCCATTAACCTGCACACCATGACTATCCGCAGTAAACAACTGATCGCCCTCACCTTGCCTGTCGCGCTGTCGGCGATGCTCGATAATGCTTACCGTGTTATCGACCAACACGCGGTGCAATGGTTGGGCGTGGAGGCGCAAGCGGCTATTGCTGCGTGTACTTTCATACTGATTGCCTATTACGCCGCTTACGCCATCATTTCCGCTGGCAGCATTTCGCTGATTGCCAAAGCCGTGGGCGGCAACCGCGAACAAGAGCAACAACAATTGATTGGTAATGCCTTAACCGGGGCGTTGTTGCTGGGGGCGATGGTTTTAACGTTAAGCTATTTATTTGCCCCGGCGCTGACGGAATTGCTGGGCTTAGGCGATAACGTCGCCAAACAAGCGACGGCTTTTTTACATTGGCACGCGGTGTATTGTTTACCACAAGCCATCATGCCCACGGTCAACGCCATTTTTATTGCTTATGGGCGAACCCGCACGGTGCTGTTGCTGCAAGTAATCGCCACGGTTTTAAATATCGTCTTAAACCCGATTTGCATTTACCAACTGGACTACGGCATCGGCGGCTCGGCGATGGCGACCGGACTTAGCCAAGCTGTGGCTTTATTTATTGGCTTGCTGTTACTACACCGCAACCACAAATTTCGCGCCCGGAATTTTCTGCTTAACCGCACGGTATTAAAAATCGCCAAGATTGGTTTGCCGATGTGCTGGGGGACGTTAATGTTCGCCAGTGTTTACGCCGCCATGTTGCATTGGGTGATTTCACCATTAGGCGCACCAGTGAATGCCGCTTTGGGCATTGGTTTCTCGGCCTTGGAAGGTTTTACTTGGCCAGTGTTTTGGGGATTTTCTATGGGCATTGCCAGTATTGTCGGGCGCAGCTTAGGTGCAGGCAAAGTCCCAGAAGCCATCCAAGCGATCAAATTGGCGTTTAAGTTGCTGACGGTTTTGGGGTTGGTGATAACGGCTATTTTCTTTTTTGGCGCCAATCTGCTGTGCGGTTTTTTTACCCAAGACCCGCAAGTTTTAGCCGAAGCAGTGCGTTACGCGCAAATTTTGGCGTTCTCGCAATTATTCATTGCTTATGAAGCCTTGGCGGAAGGTGTGCTGAGCGGTGCGGGCAAAACCAAATCCATCCTGTTGTGGTCTGCGCCCGTTAATTTTTTGCGGATTCCATTTAGCTGGCTGTTTGCCATTTACTTTGGTTACGGCGCAGCGGCAGTTTGGTGGGTGATTGGCATATCAACGCTATTTAAAGCCTTGGGGAAATGGTTTGCTGTTAGTACGGGGAAGTGGAAAGTTGAGATTAATTAAGGGTTTAAATTTTTGTCCACGAAAAACACGAAAAGACACGAACAATAATGGCAGACTAAAATGGCTTGTTTCGCGGCTGTCGCTTTACTGCAATTAACTTAAGGAATCGCTGAACAAATCGTCGATTCCTTAAACGACAAAAATAATTTTAGGGCTATTCTTTACCTATTTGATAAATTTCCTCTTCGTTATTTTCAACCACTTTTCCTGTAGCGGCATCTACTTCTAATTTCACTTCTTTGCCATCACTGGTTTTAATGTCGATTTCATAAGAAGCATCACCGTTTTCCTCTATCTCATATTCAATTTCGGCGATTTCACCTGGATGCGCTTTCAGGGCAATTTTTTTGGCTTCGTCTTCAGTGACTTTTAACTTGGCTTTAAATAACGGGTCATTGGCACTAGCAACTTCTTGCTCGATTTCTGTTATCAAACCTTGGTTGGCATCACATTCCAGTTCCCATTCTTTGCCGTCAGTACCCAGCACATTGAATTCATAAATGGGTGTGCCACGTTCTAGTTTAAATTCCAGCTTCACGGTATCGCCTGGTTTTTTGGCTTGGGCTAACTTTAGGCAGGTTTCCATCGGCACTTTGGTAGATGGCATTGTAAAGTCGGCAAAACCAGGTGCGGCAAAGCCAAATGAGGCGATCAGGATAATAGGGGTTATTGGGTTTTTCATCGTTCTTCTCTTAATGTGTGGGGTGGAAATAAATAATCGATTTATAGAATAAACATTAAAAACTAAAGATCAAAACGGTATTCAATCCCTGCCCAGTAAGCACGGGGTGCACCGGGGCCGATGAGGGTGGCGTTGCGCCAGTCGTTGGAATTGTAATTCCAACCGCTTGCGCCAACTTTACCTTGTTCGGAGGGTGAAAAGGGGTTGATGCCCAAGCGTCCTGCGGTGGCATATTGGGTGTCGAAAACGTTGTTGATAAGACCAAACACTGAAAAGCCTTTTGCCAGTTCATAACGGCTTTTTAGATTGAAAATGAAATAACCCGGTACCGAACCCGCATCGGTAAATTGCCGCAAGCGGATCAGCTCCATGCCTGTACCGGTGCTGTTGGGGCGTTCGATGTAGTCATACGCGCCTTGGGTATGTTCGTTGTTTTCGTTGCCGCGTACAAACGAGGAGGAATGCGCGACCATGCCGACACCGAATTCCCATTTCTGGGTAAGGTGCAAATTTACGTTAAGATTAAGATTATGCAGCGGGATGCCCGGCATTCGGTCGCCGGGTTGGATTTGGATCATGTCTTGGATCGCTTCCAATGGCCTGCCCGATGCATCATACTTGGGTTCTAAGGGCGAACTGTTGGCGGCACTGCTATTGTATTGGCTGACCATGAACAAATTGGATTGGAAGGTGGCTTCGGTCAGTCCGTAATTGGCACGAAAATCGACTATGCCAACTTTGCCGGAAAAGCCTAATTCCAAGCCTTGTCTGCGGGTGTCGCCGATGGTGTCAAAAAAGCTCCGGCTAGAGTTGATGCCGACCAGATAAATATCATCGCGCAAATCGGTGCGGTATAGGCTGGTGTTCCATTCCCAATCACCAAACATTTTGCCGCGCATCCCCACTTCATAAGAGTTGGCAAAAATTTGCGGTAAGAACGGGTCGCCAGAGAGTGAAGTTGGCAAGGTGCAAGCGCCGCCAATGGAAGCGACACTTTTCGGAACTTTGGGTGAGTTTCGGTCACCCGGCGTTTGCGGCACTAGCGTACCGTCATAAGCACAGCCCAATTCCACATTCGATGGCGTTCGAGTGCCTTGGCTCCAATTAAAAAACATATTCAGGTCTTTCGCTGCCATTTGGCTGTCTTTAAATGGCAAGTAGCTGATGCCCAAAGACGGGTTGAAAGAATTGTATTCAAATTGATCTGAGGTCGGCGTTTCGCTGTACTTGCCCAAGCCATAATAAGGGTCTTGTGACAACAACACGTCCTTATCCCAATTGGCCCGCAAATTGTAGTTAGGGGTATCACCACACGAAGCCGGATCAGTGCCTTGGCAAACAATCACCGTGGGGCGATAGGTGTTGAGATCAACAATATCATGCAGGTCTTCAAAACCCGCCCGTGTCCTTGCCCTGAGCCTATTGGTCACTTGGGTATGGTTAAAGCGACCGGACACGCTCAAATGCAGATTGTCTTTTGGCGAAAACGTTTCGCTAAAATAGCCGCTAAAGGTATTGGATTTGCCGACGAATGAATTGTTATGGATGTCCTCCCGCGCGGCGACAAATAAGGGATCTATCTTATCTGGCGCTAAGTAAACACGGTGTGATGCGTCCATCAAACCTAAGCGTTGGCTGACGTCAAAATCTGAATCCGCCAGATCCGCCGAGCCACCGACCATAAACTTATGTTGCTCGCTGTCCCAGTTTAATTGCATGGATGCGCCATCCGTCATTTGCTCAATCGCGGTGCTGCTCAATACGCCAATCGGTGTACCTTTTGCCCAGCCCTTGGACGATAAACCAGCGCGTTTGTTTGTCGGATCGCCCGTCGCACCATTGCGTGGCCCGGAATTGCGGCTCACCGGAACGTAGTTGATTTGGTCACAATCAGGATCCATCGGCGGTACTAGGGTGACATAATCCCTATTTTTGGCAGTTAACGGTTTGTTGATAGTGCCGCGATCAATCACACCGTTAAAATTCTTATCTAAACCATAATCCGGAATACCATCTTTATTGGCATCCTGATAACGACAGACAGGCTGTCCGGTGCGAGTGCCTTTGGCGCGCAAAGGATTGCTCCAGCCGCTGTCCATGTCTTGAAAATCTTCGTAAATATCCCCGGCAACCGATTTTCTGCTGCTATCACGGCGGTAGATTTGTCCGGTCAGACTGAGGTTATCGGTAAAGAAAAACTCACCGCCTAAGCTGTATTGCTGCAAATTGTTTTCGGTGTTGTCCGGTGAGCTGAACACGGCGGTAGGGTCTTGTCGGTACAAATCGGTCGGAATCAGGCCGTTGCCCAGCAATTGATTGCCGACCAGCAAGGTGCTGGCTTTCAGGCTAAAGCGTTCACCGCGCCAATCGACACGGGCAAAACCTTGTTTGACTTGCGAAGGCGAATTCATCCGCCAGCCTTCTTCGTCAAAGCCAGTAAATGCCATAAAACCGCCCAACACGCCATTATTCCAGCCTGCCGAAACCTCGCCTTTTTTCCTATCCCAAGAACCGCCTTGGAAACTCATATTAACGCCGGGATCGTCAAAGCCATTTTTTGTACGCAATGATAAAGCCCCGCCCAAGGTATTCAGGCCAAACAGTGGATTGGAACCGGGAAACACATCCATACCCGACAGCGCATTCATTGGAATTAAATCCCAATTAACAATATCGCCAAACGGCTCGTTAACTCTGACACCATCAAGAAACACCGACAATCCTTGCGGTGTGCCAATTTGCGGCGAGGCCGAAAAGCCCCGATAGCTGATGTCCATCTGGAACGGGTTACCTTGATAGTCGTTGACATTCACCGATTGCAACCGGGAATTCATCAGATCGCCTAAGCTGGTTGCCATTGACGCTTTAATGTCTTTGCTACTGATGGACTGGACGTTGCCAGGAATTTGTTCTTTGCTTAATTGCAGGCCTTCGCCGGGACCGAGTCGGGTATAAGTCCGGCCTATGACAGTAACGGGTTCTAATTCAATTACGTCCTCTTTAATCGCCTCTTTATTGCCTCCCGCCCAGCAAAAGCCAACTGGCATAAACACTATTAGGAAAACAGCTAGGCGGAATTCAATTTTATTGGACAGGAGAAAATTAATTTTTGAGGGCTGTGGCATAGCAACGGCAATGGCAGTAAATAGGTCTGGGTTTTACCCGTCCGCTATGGACAAGTGGGGCGACCATCTTAGAAGCTATCAAAGCGATACGATACGGGAAAATTTCCTGAATTTTTCAGGAAACTTTCTTAAAGTGCCAGTGGGCATATTCCACCTGTTTTTTTTTCTATAAAATCGATTGAAAGTTAACGCGATGGATGCACCTGTTTTCGTCGGCACATCTTGTAAGGCGTTGCAGTTTTGGCATCTTCGGACATAAGCCTCTGTTTTGGCTTAGCTATTGAATATAAGAAAAATAAAAGGCTATGAATAAACGCACCCTGTTATTGACAACATTACCCTTAATCAGTGGTCTCGCTGTTGGTTCGGTTTATTTGCTCATGCCGCCTAAAACACCCGATTTTACCGATGCCGCCACAGCCGATCCAGCATCATCAGTTGCGTTTCATAGCAGTCTCCAACACCAGTGGGACAACAGCAACTCCAGCTATACAGCTCTCCAAGACCAAGCCATCCATCAGCCTACTGCAAATAAAATTGAAAAACTACCCGGCATATTTCGCGGCGATTGGGGCGAAACCCCCGTGTATATGGCGAATGATAGGGTCAATTTTGAAGGCGCAGCGTATCTCAGTTTATTGGATGACAACCAAAACCAACCCCCATCATTAAGCCCAGCTTATTGGCAGTTGGTGAAAGCCGCAGAGCTTAAAAATGCTGCCGATTGTTTGCTAATCGGGCCTAACGCACACTTGGATAGCTGTAATTTTACCCAAGAAAACAGCCTGAAAGACCGCGATTTACAAGGTGCTGATTTATCTCAAACTCAACTATCTGGGGAATTGGGTTTGGCGAATCTAAGCGGGGCGAATTTAAGTGGCGCGACGGTGATAGGGTCTTTGCGTATTAGCCCTGACACGCAAATGGCTCGTGCCAATTTGTCGGGTTTGCAATCGGACGGCAACAACCCGCTAATTGCTGAAGCGGCTAATATGAACCGTGTCAACTTTAGCAACGCTAATCTTTATGGCGCAAAACTGAAAGCCGCCAATATGTCAGGTGCTAGCTTCAAGGGGGCAACCTTAACTGGCGCAGATATGCGTTCCAGTCAGTTGGGAGGTGCTGATTTAAGTAAAACCGATCTGACTTACGCCAGCCTTTCAGGCGCTTCTTTAACCAAGGCATCACTCAGCAAAGCCGATTTAACGGAAGCGAATTTAAGCAAAACCAATTTTTCGGCAGCCAATCTACGCAGTGCCAACTTGGCTGGAAGCAATCTCACCGAGGCCAATTTATCCGGTGCTGATCTTAGTGGTGTCAACCTAATGGACGCTAAAGGCACAAACAGCGCATTGGTTGACAGCAATACCAATTTTACTGCCGCCATCTGCCCAGATGGAGCTACGGTGGACGGAAGCCTTATTACCACTTGTATCGGTCACGGCTTTTGACATCGCCACCTTTACAAACAAGTTGATCCTTGCTTTAAAAACCATCGTGATTCACTAAACACAACAACACCACAATCAACCATTTAGGAAATATTAGGAAATATCATGCAAAAATCATTTTTAAACCATGCCTTACTCGGCTGCTTATTAGTGGCTAACGTCCCCGCAATGGCAACCGGATTTGTCAATTTACGCGCCACTGGCGGAACTGTGACAGGTGGGGTGTCGGCTTATTTTCGTTGTAATCTAAGCGGAAACTTTGGCTCTAACCCAAATGGCTCAACCCCTCCTACTTTTTCACCGAACGGTGGCAGTAACAATACCTGTGCAATCCCTGCGGTTAACCCACCGTTGACTGGCTATAGCCAAGTTAGCAATGCTACCCGCAATATCGTCATGAAAAACGCTTATACCCTTAACCAAGCCATCACTGTTGGTACAATTATTGATAGGGTTTGGCGGAATGGTAATAGCTGTATTTATGGCGCTAAAGTTAGAATGAATAACGTTGATTATGACCGCAGACCCGTTAGCCCTGGCGCCCAATATTTTGAGTTGAATGATTTACTACGCGGTGGCTTTAAAAACCGTGGGACAGTAGCCGTTGCTTATCACTTCACCACCTTAGGTGGCGGTGTCTCTGATGACGTTTTGTATCGGGCTGGTTTAACATTTACCTCGGTTGTCCACAAACCAGGGGATCGTGCAAGACCACTGACTAGCGTTGCGCCAATCAGCCTAAACTGGGTAGATTTCACGACAGACATTAGCTATCTTGATGATGACGGATCTTCCGTACGGGATTCTTCTTGGCTATTAGTCAGAAGTACTTGCACAGCAGTAACGCCAACGGCTTTGTCTGGTGGATTGGTGTTACGGCAAATGGGGCAAGAAGAACAGCCCCTGATTGAAATTAAAATGGATGGATTTGCCCCAGCAGGCGCGAATACGGCACAGTAATCGGATGCCAACCAGAAATTGATAATCAAATGCTCAAACCATAACTGTAGAATCGAAACGATTCATGGTAAATGGTTTGACCCATTCAGATACATGGCCTTAGCTATTCGAATTCATTGCTGATGGTACGCAATTAGAGGTGCATCAATCCCGTAAAACGCGGCGAATGCACTTCTTTTCTTTTATGTCCTTTGGGTGCAGCAGATATTGTTCATGAAACTCAACCCTAATCATGGCATCCCTAAAGAAGCATGAACTAATTGATTCCGATCATGCTTCGACAAGCTCTCGGCAACTGCTCCATGCGTTGCTCTACCTCCTGCATCCATGCAGTCGAGCACGAACGAAATCAATTAGTTACCGTTCGGGCTGAGCCTGTCGAAGGCTTTATTCAGCGATTCCCTTCGGGATTATTGGTTTTATCTTTCAGAAAACATCTGCAAAACATCAATTAACCACTAAATTTTCCAACTTAGCGGCAATCAATTTACCCACCGACAACTGCGGCAACGATGGCTCTTGTTGCTCGCGTTTTTCCCGTTCGCCAATCGCTTGCTGTGCTTGTTGTAAGGCTTTGATGATTGAGGGCTGATGCGCTAAGGCATCTTTAAACAAAGCTTCACCAAAATAAGTGAATTCAGATTCACTGCCGCAACCGAATGAGGTTTTATCCGCTGCTGATGCAGTGGCAACCACGGTGGTATCGTTGGCTAATTCATTGATATAGCCACCTGAATAACAGGAAGAAACCAGCAATACCCGCCATTTTATGCCCGCCGCATCCAGCATTTCGTGTAAGGATTTGGGGGTAATGTCGTTTAAAGCCAACGGCCAAAAACTCACTTTTAATTGATGCTGCTTTGAGCCGTGGCTGGTTAAATACAACATCAAGACATCATTGTCTTTATCCATCAGGCCGCCAAGGTGTTTTAAACTGGCGGCAAGATTGGTCGCGGTTGCCAACGGGATGGTATCGCGGGTTTTTAAATGGTTGATAAGATTCAGCGAATGCCCAGCGGTAGCAAATTGCTTATCCACTAAAGTCTTGGCGAAATTGACTTCTTTGGAAAACACATCTTCCGTGGCATACCCCGCAAAGCCGACAAAAAACCACTCGGCTTTGCTTGGCTGCTGGGCTTGTAATGCCGCCAAGGTTTTCGCCAATAACGCTGGTTGCTGGTACATCAATTGTTCGGCATCCATGTTGCGGTATTCCAACCACGGATCAGCTTCAGCTTGTTCTTCAGGTTCATCACTATTCCAGAATTTTTGGTAATCGCCGAAATAGACAAACTCCGCCGAAGCCGCTGCCAAAGTGACTAAGACAAAAACTGCGGTTAAAAACTTTTTGCGGTTTGTCGCAATATAAACACTACGGCTCCAAACCACTGTCGAAATAAAACTGATAATCCCCGCCCACCAAACATAATTTGAATCCGGCAGATCCTTGCCGCGCTCCAGATAATAATCCCAATGGATTAGCGCTTGTAATAACGGCGACACGGCAAAAGCCAGCACCGATAAGGTCAAAAATAAGCTGGCCTTTTTCCACAGCTTGGCGATGACATAAGCTTGCAGTAAAAACGCCAATTGCCCTAAGGCATAAGTCGGCAAGGCGTAGCTATCAAATACCGGATCAGGCAGTGCCAGTAAGCAATCTAAACCGTTCGCCAGCAGCAAATCCAGCAAAATCAGGGCTACCAATTGATCGCTATTGATGACAAATTGGCTGGCAGTGACAGGTAAAAAACAGCACACACGCAAACCCATTTGCAAGTTTTTTAGGCAATCGCTTAAGAGTTTTTTCATGGGGATTATTTTGATAAGTAGATAAGCCAATGATTAATAGCTGTTTTAATAGACGGAACTATAAATATAGCTAACATACCTTCTGTAGGCTATATTTTAAAAAGCATTGGATATTGTTTACACGTTATACACAATTTTCGATGTCTTTCATGATGCCTGAAAAGGTGTTGGTTTAATATTTTGCAAAATACTTTAGCTAAAGGTGATTTAAATGCATATCAATAAAATTGTTGTAACAAAAAATGTATTAATTATGATTTTTTTAATTGGAAATCATGCCCAAGCAGCTGATTTATTGACAATAGATGCGAAAAAAAACTGCTTAAATGTTGCAAGTGGCAATTATATCCCTGGAGGCTCCCCTGTTATATTAACCACTCTTACAAAAGGGAAATATGTTGTAGAAGTTAAATCTTCAAATGTTTCGTATGGTCCTCAAGGAACATCGTTAATCAAGGCTGCTGAAATTTGGTACGGTTCCAATATGCCTGGTAGCTCAAAATGGTTTCAATCAATTCAAATTGGGCAACCTGTCGTTATTGATTACAATCCTGTTTACGAACTATACGCTTATATACCTGATATTTATTGTGAGAATAACACGGGAGCAACTGTTTTAAGTATTCGAAAAGTTGCTCCATAGCCTCATCACAAGTAGCACCTAAAACGGTTAAAAAAATTATTGTCGAAACTTATTTCAGGTATCCAAAAGCTATTTTGGATGCCTGAACTTTTTGCAACCCAGTATTGGCAAACATCCAAGCGGCTAAAATGTTTCATCTACTATAGTGAACATGCTCTAAAATCACCCTATCCCCCAGCCTTGCAAAGGTAAGCTCATGAGCCAGCAACTAAAAAAACTTCTCGTAAAAACATTACAGCCACTTGCCTCTCTCACTAATAAATTCTATGCCCTCCAGCGCCTTTGGGCTAATGCCCGTCTGAACAGCGCCTTAAACGGCACGGTGCATCCGTCGGTTGTGGTGCTGAATACCCCAGAAATTCATGGCACTAAGCAAATTCGTTTGGGACAAAACTTATATCTATACCGCGATTTGTATTTGGAAACCCAAGACGCGGGTACGATTAGCATTGGTGATGAGGTGGTGTTGTCACGCGGGGTGCATTTGGTGGCGTTTGCGTCGATTGTCTTGGAAGACGGAGTGATGATTGGTGAATATTCCAGCCTGCGCGATGCCAATCACCGTATCGTCGACGAAGGCTCTATGCGCCATAGCGGACATGAAGGCAAGCCTATCCATATCGGTAAAAATGCTTGGATAGGCCGCGGTGTAACTATTTTGGGTGGCGTAACCATCGGCGCAAACGCGGTGGTTGGTGCCAATGCGGTGGTGACTAAAGACATTCCGGCTGGCGCGGTGGCGGTGGGTATTCCGGCGCGGGTTATTAAAACTTAGTTATGTTGTCCTATATCGCTTATTTGCCAGGGCTGTTGACATATTACGTCGCGCAAAACTATTCAATCCAAAAGGCGTTTATTTGGGTGTACTTGCCGACGATGTTGTTGCTGCCGGATTATTATCGCGCGATTACGCCTGGCTTGCCTGATCCGACTTTTAACCAAAGTGCATCGGTGGCGTTGTTTGCTGTGTTCGTCATGCGTGGTTCGCCTGGCTATAAATTCAGCATGACCGATTTGTTGGTTGGTGGGTCAGCGATTTGCGTGTCTATTTCTGAATATCTGGCTTCTGGCTATTCGGATGCTCAAAACTTGATGTTTTTCGAGTTAACCTCGGTTTTTTTCCCTTATCTGTTCGCCAAAAGCCTGATTGAGCCGTTCAATTTACGCTACGACTTCGCCAAATGTGTGGTGTTGTGTTTATCGGTGGTATTTTTCATGAACTTGTTTGAGAACAAGTTTGGCTACAATTTGTGGCAAGCATATCTGGGCTTATTTTTTCCCGGACAAGGCCAAGGTTGGGTAACTACCTTCCGTTTTGGTTTGGCACGGGCAGCTGGGCCTTATGGGCATTGTTTGGTCGATGGCATCATGATGGCGGTCGGCTACCGTTTGCAACGTTGGTTACAGTGGTCGGAAGTGTGGCCGGAAAAAATCAAAAAAATGGCGTGGATTCCGTTTTTAAAACCCTCGCAGGTGTTTACCCTGTGCATTTTGGGCGGGGTATTTACCACGCTGGGTAAAGGCCAATGGCTGGCGGGCATAGTCGCGGCGGGTATCGTTATTATTGGGCGTTCCAAACAACGGGTGGCGGCAATGTCGGCGGTGATTGGCGTGATGGTGTTCGTCGGCTTACCGTTGCTGATGGCATTTTTAAGTTACGCATCCGTCGGTCGCGCCAATGCCAAGGATGATAATCAGGAAACTGCCGCTTATCGTTATGAGCTAGTCACCGAATACATGGACGAAGCCAGCGAGCATTTTTGGTTCGGTTGGGGTTTGATGAAATGGCCTGAAATCCCAGGGTTTGAATCCATCGACAATAACTTTTTGCTGACCTATCTCAATCATGGTGTCATCACCGTATCACTGTTGTTTGTGATTATTTTTAGCATGATGGGGCGGTTGATTTGGCACGGCATGACCAGACCTATGCCTGAGCCTAAAGGCAGTTCTTTGGCGTTTACCTTAGCGGCAATATTTTTGATGTATTTAATCGCCGTCGCCACCGTGGCAATGTTGTATCAAAGCTGTACGATGTTTTTCGTCATTACTGGCTTATCCGACGCTTACTTACGGTTAAGCAAATGGGATGGTTATCAAGGCACGACCAAAGCCGCCATTGCGCCGGATACACGCAAATATAAATTTAAAAAAGTGCTGTAAGGGCGACAGAATTTGTTTTGATAAAAGCGTAAAATCCCTGTCGCTAGTACGTTTCTTATATTAATAAAAATAAGTCCACCCATAGCCTTGGAGAACACCATGGAAAATAGCCCTGCCTTTCCGTTAGATTATCTCAACAAAATTGTCTCCGTCGAGCAATTGACCAAAATCGCCGAAGACAACGCCGAAAAATACCAAACCGCGTCGCCGTTTCCGCACATTATTTTTGATGATTTTTTCCCGAAAGAATTTATCGCCAAAGTTTCTGAAGAATTTCCTGAAGCCACCGCCGAAACTTGGCAGCGCTTTGATGGTAAAGCCGAGAAAAAACTCGCTTCTAAAGGTGATGCCGACATCGGCCCGTATGTGCGGGCATTAATCAGCATTATGAATTCCGGGATGTTTATTGAGTTTATCGAAAAACTCACTGGCATCAGCGGCTTGTTGCCAGACCCGCATTTAACAGGCGGCGGTATGCACCAAATCATGCCGGGCGGCAAATTGTCTTTGCATATTGATTTTAATAAATATCAACGCAAAAACTTAGAGCGTCGCCTGAACATTCTGGTGTATCTCAATGAAAATTGGGAAGATTCTTATGGCGGTTATTTGGAGTTATGGGATAAGGATGTCACCAACGCAGAAGTAAAAATCCTGCCGATTTTTAACCGCGTCGCCCTATTTTCCACCACCGAAACCTCATGGCACGGACACCCAGACCCGCTGACTTGCCCAGAAAACCGCACCCGCCGTTCAGTCGCCTTGTATTACTACACCGTAGGCCGACCAGAAGAAGAGCAAGGCCCTGAACACACCACGGTTTTCAAAGAACGCCCTGGGGAAAAGTTGTTCGGACTTGAATTCGATAAGCAAAAAGCCAAGGATTTATTGAAAGAGTTTATCCCGCCGATTTTGTTGAAATCGCGTAAGCATTAAGTTCGATTTTTGGAGCGCGGGCATCCTGCCCGCGCTCCCTTCACTTCCTCACACTAGGGCCCGTCAAAGGGATTCCCTGCCCCATAAAACTCATAAAATATTCCAAATTCCGTAGCTCAACACTTTGTTCAGGCAAAGGATTTGCGCGGATTTGTTCCAAGCATTCGGCAAAGCGGCGGTGCAGACTGCCCAGTTCGCCCCATTTCAAGCGGTAAGTCGGCCAATTATTGGTGTGGCCTAGCATGGGGCTTAAGGTTTCGGTGCGGATGCGTTTTCCGGCATTTTGTACATGGCAGGTGGCGCAGGAAAAATTCAGCTGTCCGCGCCGTTGGTAATAAAACGCTTTGCCTTGTTGATAAGCTGCCAACGCTTGCGGGTCATCTGCTGGAATGTCGGTAGCGATAGTTTTGTCACGGGAGCGATAGGCCATGAAGGCTTGCAGATTCAACATATCACTATGCTGATAGCTTAGCGGTGGCTGTTGATGGGCTACGCGGCAAGCGTTAATCGCCATGGGCAAACTAATCACTTCGCCTTGGCTTTTATCCCACTTCGGATATTGATCGGCGATGCCAGGGTCGGGAAAACAATAGGCATAGTGGCTGCCGTTGTTAAAGGCAGTGGTAAACAACGCCTCGCCCTGCTCGATGGCGGGTTCGTAAGGGGGGAATTCTTCTATCGCCGTCCATGAGCTACGGGCGATGGCATCAATGGCATAAACACCTTGGCGGTAATCTGCCAAACTTAACTGAGGAAAGTGCTGCCGATAATAATCGCGCAAGCTGCTTTGGTCTTGTACCGGGCTGGCTTGCACAGGCAAAGCCATCATTAACAATAACAGCGCTAAGGCGAGCATGATTTAACTGACCGTGTGTTCAGCAATATCGCGATTGCCGAAGTTATCCAGCCAAGCAATGGTGATGCTATCACCCACTGCGCCGCCTTTGAGCATAAAGGAAAAATACGGGTCTTTGGAAATGCCTGCCGCCATCACACAATTTATCAGCGGTTTTTGGTTGCGGCTGATGGTCAGCTCTTGAATGAAATGCGTGGGAATCAACTCATTGGTGAGTTTGTCGCGGTTGCGCCCATGTTCCATAGGATGGGTAATTAAAATGCGGAGCTGGGTTTTGCCGTCTATTAATTTACTGCGGATGCGAATGCTAGTCATATTAACCTCCACAGCCGCCAATGGTGACTTTTACCTGCGCTTTAGTACGGAAATAACCGTTTGCGGTTTCCACCAAGGCGATGACATTAGCGGTTTCTGCCATTTTTATACGGGCGGAAACCGTGGCTTCTACATCTGGCGACAATTCAAAACGAATCGCTAACGGTACGGGATTTTTTTCCACCAATAACGAAATGCTTTTTACCTCTGCCAAAGTGGTGCTGACTGAGACGGGTACCACCGCGCCATTTTCGGCAATTTGCGGAATGGTCAGGGTGATTTTGTCACTATCGGTAATCGCCTGCTGCGGCACTAATTTGGCTAAAGTGGCATCCAGCGTACCAGGGGCGAATTCTTCGGCTTTCCAAAACGCCAGCGCCGTCGGCATTCGTAATGCGCTTGCTACCAAAGCCATTGTGGCGACGGCTAATTTACGGATGAAATGTCTACGGGTAAGTGGCATGGTGAATTCTTAAAGTTGGCGCTGAATTATCTTCTGTTATTGCATGAAGTTGTAGGTAACAGCCATTTAATATTTCGTGAGCAGATAAATAAAGCTCATTTGTTTCGGGCATTTCTTTGGCATGGATACCGGCCCAAACAAACAGGATATTATTTGATAACGCATATTTTTTGCCGTCTTTTTCTATTCCACGAAAACGTTCATTAGAAATGATAATTTGTTCACGATTTCGCGCTATTGAACATAGACTTTCTATGTCTTTTTGAAACTTTGGCTTTGCACGAGGCGAATACTTTAACTCTATTACTGCGATTACTTCCTTCGTATTACAAACAACAATGTCCGGAATTACCTTCTTATTGCCGCTATCTGTTGTGATAGTAATAGTAGGCTCAATGAAAAGCCGCCTGTTTTCAGAAAGAATGCAATTAAGACGAGACCAAAATAAAGCCTGTAAACTTCGTTCCGAATTTATTCTTTGATTACAATAGTCCTCGTTTATGCTCTCGTTCCATGCTTGAATAATTTGTTTTTTGATTAAGGCACGCTGTTTCATTTGATGCTACACCTAATTATATACGTTCGTCATTAAGGCAAATCCCACAAATAATCCACCACTTGCTGCAACTCATCATCCGTCAAGATGTGGTTGGCGCCAAACGGCGGCATACTGGTTTCTGGATTATTTTGGCGGGCATCATAAATGAAATCCCGCAATTGTTGTTGGTCGCGGAAACGTTTAGATAAGGCTTGTAAAGGCGGACCGATATTGCCGGGGGATTCGCCGTCAGCTATTACATGACAAGCGAGGCAATTGCCTTTGTTGCGGTCAAAAGCCAGCTTTCTGCCCTGCCCTGTCTGCACGGGATTGCTGGCGCAAGCGATTAGCACCAATGACAATATGACAAAGACTGGAATGCTGCGATGGGTATTCATGATTTATTGGTGACTAGCAAATAGCGCACTGTAGTTATTTGCCGCCAGTTCCGGTTGCTGGTCGTCAAACAGGCCGCCGATTACCGCCAACTTATCCGCACCCGCCGCTAATAATTGCATACCGTTTTCTGGCGTAACCCCACCAATGGCGACGATTGGCAAGGTAATCTGCTGCTTTGCTTGTTGCAAGGTTTCGATAGCCGCTGGTGCTGCCAGTGGTTTTGAGTTGGATGGAAAAAATCGCCCGAAAGCAACGTAATCAGCGCCTTGTTGCTGTGCCGCAAGGGCGCGGTCAATGCTGTTATAGCAAGACACGCCGATTATGGCCTGTGCGCCTAAGGCTTGTCTGGCAAGGCTTATATCGCCATCATCTTTGCCTAAATGCACCCCCGCTGCGCCAACTTGTAAGGCCAGTTCAACATTGTCATTAATCAGCAAAGGCACATTATTCGCGTGGCAAAGCTTGACCAATTCACTGGCTAAATACACGGCATCAATTGGGTTTTTATCCCGGTATTGCACCAGCACCGCACCGCCACGGATGACGGCGGCAACTTCTGCCAATACGGTTGCGATGGTTTTTTGTTCGGTTTGGGTAATAGCGTAAAGGCCGCTTAGCGGACAAATCATACTTCGTCTTCCATCCAGAAAAATCGGTTGGGATTATACTGGCCTTTGCCGGATTGATAGGCGCTATTTAAGGAATTCCAGGTGTATTCTTGCGCTTCCATTACCGCTTGCACAGGCTCTAAACCATGCGCCAACAAGGCGGCGATGCCGGATGCCAAGGTACAGCCAGAGCCGTGGTAACTATGCGGCAATCTATCCCAAGAATACGTTTCCCAAAGCCTTTGGTCATGGAACAGTTGATTATTGACCACTGGCGTATGCTCATGCGTACCAGTAATCAACACATAATCGCAGCCTTTATCAAGCAAATCCAAACCGCAATTTTCCAAATCATCTTGATTAGCCAGCAAGCGAGCTTCTTGGCTGTTTGGCGTTAACACCGTCACACAAGGCAACAGCAGATCAATCATGGTGGCAATCAAACGCGCACTCGCCAATTCAGTCCCGCCGCCAGCCGCTAAGACCGGGTCTAACACCACCGGAATATCCGGGTATTGTTTCAAAATGGCATACACCGCCAAAGCACTTTCATGATGGCCCAACAAACCAATCTTGAACGCTTGCACCTCCATATCATTCAGCAAGGTATTGGCTTGGCTGATAATATTTTCCGGCTGTTGCGGCACCAGTTTTTTAACGTTATGGGTGTCCTGCTCTGTCAAGGTGGTGATGACACTGACAGCGTGGCATTGATGGCTAATCAAAGTTTCTATATCGGCTTGTACACCAGCACCGCCGCTGGGGTCATGTCCGGAAAATGCGAGTACAATAGGACGTGTTTGTGACATGCTGATTCCTTTTTGGTCTAAGGCTGTGATTTAGAATTTACTAATAACTGACGTTACGTAGTAACGCGCTTTCTCCCGTTTGCCGCGTCGAGCACCGCAGCATTTGTCGGGAATAGCCCGAAGCACCCAAGGGCATAAAGGGCGCGGCAGGGATGCCGCGCGGCGGCAGATGGGCAGGAAGCCCATTCTGCCGTCCCCCGACAAATGCGAGGAGCGCAAGACATGAGCGGCGATCGGGCCGCCTTTTCTTTGGCTACTTGCTTTTGGCCGAAAATTGCTCCTGCATTTTCGGCATTCGCCACATCCTTGTGGCTTGCGGCGCAAAAGAAAGTAGCTCGCCTTCGGGTGCGAGAACCCGATCAACATAATCGTCGCGGTAGCGACACATTATTGGTATTTTTAATCGCAGAAAATGTTTGCGGTTAATAAAATACTATTTACCTTCATCCCCAAGGCTAACGTGCAAGCACTCCCTACTCAAAACCGCCTTATCGTCCTAGATACTGAAACCACCGGACTTAATCCACAAGAAGGCCATCGGATTATTGAAATTGGTTGCGTGGAACTGGTTAACCGCAGACTTACTGGCAAACGCTTCCATGCGTATATAAATCCTGAGCGCGATATTGATGACGGCGCCCTTGCCGTCCACGGTATCAGCAATACGTTTTTGCAAGACAAACCCTTGTTTAAGCACATTGCCGAAGACTTTATCGCCTTTATCCGCAATGCCGAATTGGTCATCCACAACGCCCCGTTTGACGTTGGCTTTTTAAACCACGAACTCGGCATACTGCATAACAGTCCGCATCCCATCAGCCAATATTGCCCGGTTTTTGATACCTTAGCATACGCCAGAAAAAAACACCCCGGACAACGCAATAGCTTAGATGCCTTATGCAAACGCTATGGGATAGACAACAGCCATCGGGATTTACACGGCGCATTGCTGGATGCTGAAATTCTAGCCGATGTGTTTTTGCTGATGACTGGTGGGCAGTTTTCCTTAATTGATGAGCCACAACCAGAACAAGCCCAACAGCCAACGCAGCAAACCGTATTAACAAAACCGCGCTCCGCCTTAAAAATCATCCCTTGCCAAGCCGAAGAACTCGCCATACATGATGATTATTTAAAAATGATTGCCAAAGAAGCGGGCAAGCACCTTTGGCCAAGCGCCGATTAACTTTTGAGCGCAGACTCTTTTACAGGCGGCAATTGTACAAAAAAGCCTTTTTCTTCAATACTGGCGATGATTTTCTCGGCACTTTCTCTAGCCAACTGACGTTCTGGCGTCAATTCCAACTCCATCACCAAAGCCAATTTACCCAGAGTCGCTAACAAAGCAGCAGGCACAGCAGAAAAATCATCGGCTTTATCGACATACAAATACAGGTATTCGGTTTTTAAGCTCTTATAAACAAAACACAACATTTTAATCCCCAAAATGCCTATTTTACCGATAGTTTTCGCCATAACCTACCACTCATAAGCCATTATGGATAAATCATTTTTTAAGACCGATAGCTTTTTTAATGCCGCTTGTTATTTTGAAGCCTCACTAGCCATCGTCGCCTTGGTAATCGGTTGGCTAACCGATATTAACCCGTTCCAATCCTTACATTTTTCAGAATCGGCAATCGCTTACGGCATCGTTGGCACACTACCGTTATTCCTGCTGTTTTTGGCAATGGAACAATGGCAACACCCTTCAGTCACCAACATCCGCGAATTTTTGCTGAAGACCTTAGGGCCAGGTTTAAATCGCTATCATTGGACAGATTTATTGATACTGGCGGCAATCGCGGGCATAGCGGAAGAATTACTATTCCGTGGCGTATTGCAACCGTGGATTGAAAACCATCTAGGGAAAACAGCCGCATTAATCGGCAGCAACTTATTATTCGGCTTAGCCCATGCCGTCACACCTTTATATGCACTCTTGGCTGGATTAGTCGGCTGGTATTTGGCATTTTCCATGGACTACAGCGGCGAGCGCAATTTGCTGACACCCATCATCATCCACGGGCTTTATGATTTTCTGGCGTTTGTGGCGTTAATGCGGGTTTATCGGGCGGGATTGGAAACTAAAAACTAATCAGCTTAGGAGTCCAAAACATGTTTTGGACTCCTAAATCCTCCAGCAGGAACATGTTTGTAACCCGTTCAGTGACGTTTAAACTGCTTTATAGGTATTTAAATTAAGCAACACAAGCCGTTCGTGCTGAGCTTGTCGAAGTATGAATGGCTTGTGTCACCAGCGGATTTTTCCATTCATCCTTCGACAGGCTCAGGACGAACGGAAAAATCCTTAACTCAACAGCATTGGGATACATCCACCGTCCCTGCAAAGAATCATCCCCCCTAAACCAACAAAGCCCCCGTAAAAACACTTCTGGCATCATCAATCCGCTGAAAAAATGCTACCCTAGCCTTTTCCCTTTTTTAGCTGACCGACTATGCCCCAAGACACCACTAAACGCCTCATCCTTGTCGATGGCTCATCGTTCCTGTTCCGCGCCTACCACGCCATTCCGCCGCTGACCGGCCCTAGCGGCATTCCCACCAACGCCATCCACGGCGTAACCAACATGCTGCGGAAGCTGATTGCCGATTACCACAGCGATTACATCACCGTAGTGTTCGACGCACCGGGCAAAACCTTCCGCAATGATTTATACGACCAATACAAAGCCCATCGCCCGCCGATGCCAGATGATTTGCGCGTGCAAATCGAGCCGCTGCACCACATCATCCGCGCCATGGGTTTGCCGTTGATTATAGAAAAAGGCATCGAAGCCGACGACGTGCTGGGCATCTTGGCCTGCCATGCGGTCGAGTTGGGTTACAGCGTCATCATCTCCACGGGCGATAAGGACATGGCGCAATTGGTTAACGAGCAGATCATCCTAGAAAACACCATGACCAACACCCGCTTGGACGTGCAAGGCGTGATCGACAAATTTGGCGTCAGGCCGGATCAAATCATCGACTACTTGGCCTTGATTGGCGACACCGTTGACAACATCCCCGGCGTTCCCAAAGTCGGCCCGAAAACCGCCGCGAAATGGTTGGCAGATTACCAAACCTTAGAAAACCTCATCGCCCATGCCGATGACATCAAAGGCAAAATTGGCGAAAACCTCCGCAACAGCTTGCCGCAATTGCCGCTCTCCAAGCAACTGACCACCATCCGTTGCGATTTGGCGTTGCCCTATCACATGGACGATCTAAAACAACAGCCGATGGACAAGCCGGAGCTGAAACATCTGCTCAGCGACTTAGGTTTTTCCTCGTGGATCAAACAACTCGACAGCACGCCAAGCTACACCCCCAAAGCCGCCCCGGCACAAGCCGACTTGCTCGACGAACCCGAACAGCCAGAAACCCTCGTCAGCGATTACCAAACCATCCTCACCGAAGCGCACTTCAACGACTGGCTGGATAAACTGGCAAACGCCGACTTGTTCACATTTGATACCGAAACCACCAGCCTCGACTACAGCAAAGCCCGCATCGTCGGCGTATCGTTTGCGGTAACACCGGGCGAAGCGGCCTACCTGCCCTTGGCGCACGACTACCCCGGCGCACCCGACCAGCTCGACCGCGACCACTGCCTGGAAAAATTACGCCCGCTGTTGGAAAATTCCGCCCAAGCCAAACTAGGGCAAAACCTGAAATACGACAGCCATGTGCTCGCCAACCACGGCATCGCCTTGCGCGGCATCGCCCACGACACCATGTTGGAATCCTACGTGGTCAACAGCACTGGCAGGCACAACATGGACGATCTGGCGAAAAAATATTTAGGCGTTGACACCATCCACTACGAAGACGTGGCAGGCAAAGGCGCGAAACAAATCGGCTTTTCCGAAGTGTCCATCGAACAAGCCACGCCTTACGCCGCCGAAGATGCCGACATCACCTTGCGCCTGCATCAGGTTTTGCACAGCCAACTGCAACAACAGCCGCGCTTGCTCAGCCTGTACACCGACATGGAAATACCGCTGCTCAGCGTCTTGGCGCGCATTGAACGCAACGGCGTATTGATCGACACCGACATGCTCGCCCAACAAAGCCTGGAACTCGCCAGCCAACTGATTAGCATCGAACAACACGCCCACCACTTGGCGGGGCGGGTGTTTACTCTCGGCTCGCCCAAACAAATCCAAGAAATCCTCTACGACGAACAAAAACTGCCGATACTGAAAAAAACCCCCAAAGGCCAGCCGTCCACCGACGAATCTGTGCTTCAAGAATTGGCACTGGATTACCCCTTGCCCAAGCAGATTTTGGAATACCGCAGCTTAAGCAAACTCAAATCCACTTACATCGACAAACTACCGCAACAGGTCGATAACCAAACCGGACGCGTGCATACCTCGTACCACCAAGCCGTTGCCGCTACCGGACGCTTGTCGTCATCCGACCCCAACCTGCAAAATATCCCTATCCGCAGCGAAGAAGGCCGCAAAATTCGCCAAGCCTTTATTGCGCCTGCGGGCTATAAAATCGTCGCTGCCGATTATTCGCAAATCGAACTCCGCATCATGGCGCACCTGTCCGCCGATGCGGGCTTGCTGAAAGCCTTTTCCGACGGCGAAGACGTGCATCGCGCCACCGCCGCCGAAGTGTTCGGCGTCGCCCCCGACCAAGTCACCAACGACTTGCGCCGCTCCGCCAAAGCCATCAACTTCGGGCTGATTTACGGAATGTCCTCGTTCGGCCTCGCCGGACAACTCGGAATCACCCGCAGCCAAGCGCAAGCCTACATCGACCTGTATTTCGCCCGTTATCCCGGCGTAAAAAATTACATGGACACCATCCGCGTCCTCGCCCGCGAGCAAGGCTATGTCGAAACCCTATTCGGTCGCCGCCTGTACCTGCCAGAAATCAACGCCCGCAACGCCGCCCTACGCCAATACGCCGAACGCACCGCCATCAACGCCCCCATGCAAGGCACCGCCGCCGACATCATCAAACGCGCCATGATCGCCACCGACCACTGGCTACAAACCGACCAACCCAACGCCAAAATGATTATGCAAGTGCATGACGAACTGGTGTTTGAAATTGCCGAGGAGTGTTTGGAGGAATGTATCGCCAAGATACGCGGGCTAATGTGCACGGCAGCGGAATTAGCTGTGCCGTTGGTGGTGGATGTGGGTGTTGGCGGGAATTGGGATGAGGCGCATTGATTTTTTTGGGGTTTTGATTGTTTTGTTGGTACGTGGCTTTGGGCGTTGCATCAAGTCAATCCCGAAAGCTAACCCAGCAAATCCAACGGACTAGTCACGCCCTTGCCACCCTTGTTCAGCACATGCGTGTAAATCATCGTCGTCTGTACATCGGAATGCCCCAACAACTCCTGCACCGTGCGGATGTCATAGCCGCCTTCCAACAAATGCGTGGCGAACGAATGCCGGAAGGTGTGTGGGCTTGCCCGCTTGGTCAACCCCGCATCCCGCACCGCTTGTTTGACCGCCCGCTGGATACCTTGCTCTTGGATATGATGGCGGCGAACCGCATCAGAGCGCGGATCGGCAGAAAACTTTGCCGACGGAAACACATACTGCCACAGCCATTCTTTAGCGCCGTTCGGGTACTTGCGCTCCAACGCAAAAGGCATATACACCGCACCAAAGCCCTGCGCCAAATCACTTTCGTGCAGCTCCCTCACTTTCGCCAAATGGGTTTGCAGGGGCTTCACTAAAGAACCAGGCAGCATGGTCACCCGATCTTTATGGCCTTTAGCATCGCGGATCAAAATTTCCCGCCGAGCCATATCCACATCCTGAACCCGCAAGCGCAAGCACTCCATAATCCGCATACCCGTGCCATACAACAAACTGCCGACTAGCCAATGCGTACCCGTCAGCCGTGACAAAATCGCCTGCACCTCTTCACGGGTCAACACCACAGGCAAACGTTTGCCCGTTTTCGCCAGCTCAACATTATCCAGCCACGGCAACTCGATACCCAAAACCTCCTTATACAAAAACAACAATGCCGAACGCGCCTGATTTTGCGTCGAAGCCGACACCTGCCCCACCACCGCCAAATGCGATAAAAACTGCTCGACTTCCGCCGCACCCATCTCACGCGGATGTCGCTTGCCAAAATGTAAAATAAATCGTCTAATCCAGTCCGCATAAGCCTGCTCGGTACGGATGCTGTAATGCTTAAGCCGTATTTTTGCCCGCACTTGGTCTAAAAGTTTAGGTGGCTGAGCTAATAAAACGATTGAAGAGTCTTGCATTTATTTTAGGATGTGCTAAATTTTCACAAAATTTTGAAATTGAAGATATTTTACTTTTTTAAAAAAAATATAGACAAATGAAAGACGTAAATTTTTACGTCAATTAGGATGTCTACTTTACGTTGGGCAAAACTCTTAGTTTTAACCTTTATCCATCCATAGTGCTTTTAGAAGGGTCTGTAACAAATGAAAATATCAAAAATACTTATCATAACTGTTTTATTTGGGTTTTTTACACACCAAGTAAACGCGCAAGGTAAAAATAGCGCGTTATTTGTTAACAATAGCGCACTAATAGGCGATTATGTGGCTACCAATCCAGGTTTTGAAACCATTGTGCCTTACTGGTATCCCCTTCCTAATTATTCTGTAAAATTCCGATTTGATGTTTATAAGACGGGTACAAACACCAAACTGTTCTCTACGCCTGAAAAAACCTTCACAAATGTGAGGGCTGGAATGTATGACCAATCCCCAGATTTTAAAAGGATAGGTAATACTGTCATTTTATCGGTAACCCCTCCTGATTATTTTCAAGGCTACATTTATGCCGTCGATTTATCAGCTTCCGGCAAAAGTCCTTGGATAAAAACATTTTCTCAATTTAAAGACATTGTTACCGGTATTTTGCCCGATATGAATGGAAATGGCGTCGGCGAGCTATTGGTGACCACTTATAAATTGAATGAAGTACCTGATCGTGAAACAATTGACACATCCGTTTATATTTATGACGGCAAAACAGGGGTGTCTCTAGCCACTCCTAAAACTTATGAAGTACAGCGTTAATTCATTGTCAATTCGGTATTAGACACGTCTTTGTCGGTTTTACACTTTGCGTCTTAACCATGCCCAACAAGTCGGTCAAAGGGACTGCCCGCCATAATGGCCGGCAAAGTTTTTGTTTTTTATGGGTAAGCGGCTCCGCTGTCAGCCATCTCGCGGGCAGCCCCTTACCGTAACGTTGGGCGGTCGAATTCTTGGTAAGTTAATACCTTAGTTTCCGTGCCAATTTACTGTAATAATTCATTTAACAACTATTCTGATTAACACGTAAGGTGTTTGATTTGTAGGGTGGTTTCGCCGACAGGCAAACCACCATGCCTAATTCAACACCGTGGCTTCAAAATGGTGGATTGCTACGCGAATCCACCCTACGAACTTGTTCCTGAATATTTTCATCGTTCCCACGCTCCTGCGTTGCGTTACGCTGGAGCATCACAAGCAGCATTCCCACCCGGAGCGTGGGAACGATATAATTTTGGTAATGGTAAAAATCAACGTAATATTTTTTTCAAAAGCCCCATCAAAAAACATGTTTTTTGACTCCTATTTTTTGTAATCACTTGATTTTTAAAACTATCACAAATTTTTCCTGATGGCGTACAAAACACGTTTTGTACGCCATCCATCCGATTAACCCACACCATTAAACTGCCTTGGCTATCATTGCGATTTATGATTATGCGGGTAACTGTAAATCGCCGGCCCATAAGCCTGATCGACATAAATCATCTGTAACTTCACTGGCGCTTGCTCAACTTGGCTAGGGTAGCTATAAATCGCTGGCCCGTTGGCTTGGCTGACATACACCATCTCGGCCTGTTCAACCACTTGCGCTTGCACCGGGTTGGGTGAATTATGGATGCTGTATATCGCCGCGTTGCTGTCGTAAACAATTGTGCCGGAAGCGGCGGTATCAGCATTGGCAATACTGGTGATGGTCATCGCCGCAATCATAGCGATGATAGTTCTGGTAGGTGTTTTCATGATAATTCTCCTCGTTAATGTTTGGTTTCAAGCCAGTCCTTTTCGGGCTAAGTAGCTGAAAAGGCTTCTCGTCTGGCTTGGTAAACACTATACGAGCGAATTACCTATTAGAAAAATTGATTGTTTTTATGTTAACGATTGAATAAGACTATTTATACTATTATCAGGCTAGAAATGTAGAGACGTTGCAATGCAACGTCTCTACCCAAATTACTCCACCACGGCAAAATTTACACCGTGCTTCTTACAAATCAACTTAGCGGAAATATGCGCTGATTCATAAATGGTCGGCAAACCACTACCCGGATGCGTACCACCACCCACCAAATAACACTGGCGTAATTCCTGAAACTGGTTGTGTGGTCGCCAGTAAAGCAGTTGGCTGAATTTGTGCGACAAGCTAAACGTCGCGCCCCGATACACGTTTTCCTCGGTTTCCCAAGTTTGCGGGGTGATGATTTTCTCGCATTCGATGTGTTCACGGATGCCCGTCAAACCCATCCGCGTTTCCATAATTTCCAACACTTGTTCGCGTTTTTCCACACACAAGCTTTCCCAATCCAAGCCGCTTTCGTTATTGGGCATGGGGACTAGCACATACAACGCCGATTTGCCTTCCGGTGCGAGCGTGTCATCGCTGACACAGGCGTTCTGCACATAAAAGGAGAAGTCTTTGCTAAGGATTTTATTGTGGAAAATATTGCTGACGTTGGTGACGTAATCTTCAGCAAAAGCGATGGTGTGGTGCGGCAAATCGTAACGGGTGTTTAAGCCCAAATAGAGCATAAAAGTCGAGCAAGAATATTCCAACTTTGCCACCTTCTCAGGACTGTATTGTTGCAACGCATCCGGCTCGACGAGATTGGTCATCGCGTACGCAAAATCGGCGTTGACAATCACCTCATCCGCCAGCACTTCGCTACCATCTTGCAAACGCACGCCTTTGACGGTTTTGTTGTCAACGATTAACGACCTCACCGCCGTGTCAGTAAAAATTTCCCCACCCTGTTCAATAATCACTTTCGCCATCGCCGCCGCGATTTGGTTCAAACCGCCTTTGACATGATAAATGCCGTACTCGTGTTCCAAATACGACAGCATGGTAAACAAGGCCGGACAATCCCACGGCGACATGCCTAAGTATTTGGATTGGAAAGAAAACACCAAACGCATTTTCTCTTCTTTAAAATACTTGCCTAAATTAGTGAACACGCTGTGGTTCAGCGCAAGGCTAGGCACGGCACGGATTAAATCCCACGAAAAAAATGCTTTTATACTGGAATAATCGCGTTGGATGCACGGATACAATTTTTCAAACCGCTCGCCTTCTTTTTTAAGATAAGCATCATAGCCCGCGCTGCCTTCAGGAAAGGCATCGCTTAGCTGCTCGCGCATTTTCTCGCGATCCGAATACACCTGCACGGCACGGTCAGAAAACAGCAAGCGGTACATGGGATCGAGCTTGATAAAATCCAGATAATCTTCACTACGCCGTCCGCATAAAGCGAACATATCGTCCAGCACATGCTTCATTAGCAAAAATGTCGGGCCGGTATCGAAAACGAATTTACCCAAGCGGATCGGGCGGTTACGTCCACCCACTTCGCTGTTTTTATCAAAAATGGAGACTTTAAAGCCGCGTTTTGAAAGCAGCATTCCAGCGCACAAGCCGCCAGGGCCTGCGCCAATGATTACGATGTGTTTTTTTTCAGGCATGGATTGGGTAGGGTTACGGGTTAAAAGGGAATTTGGGGGATTATTTATAATTTTGGATTTGTAGGATGTGCTGACGATAGGAAGCGCATCGTTTTAAGAAAAATCATGATGCAATCCACTTCTCAATTCATTCTTCGTCGTTATTGGGATATTGATTGAACCTAATTACATCTTTGTGTAATCCGTAAACCATCTGCATTTTGTCAACATCATTAAACCAATATTGCATACAACCATTATCTAATCGAAGCTCCCAATTAGTTAAGGAGCTGTATCTATCGAGGTACATTTGGATTTTTTTTAATTTTCCACCGGCAAGAAACCTCCCAGCAGGGTCGTCAAACCAGACTGATTTAACGATATTACCATGAGGATAAATAGCCATATCAAAATCCGCTGTATTGATATGATATGAATCTTCTCTGCCAGACTCTTCAAAAATATGGCTGTCCACTGAGCGGAGAATATCGATAGCTTCCAGCAATTCGATTCCAAGCTTGATATGTGGGGTTTTAAGTTTTTTTGGAAAAAATTTATGGAACATACTGCTACAAGTTTAACTGTCAGTTTCTGTGTAAATTCTTAATAAACCCAAGGAATCAATTTCTTAGTACGTTGGCAGTAATCATAATAGACTTGCCCGAAATATCCTACCAACAACGACTCTTCATACTGGATGCGTTTTGCCAAAGCGTAAGCCAGCGGAGCGCATAAACTGAACAAGGCCAGCCAATCACCCATCGCCAAACCTGCCGCGAAAAAACTGATCAACAAGCCTGAATAAGCCGGATGGCGGATGAGACGGTAGGGGCCGTGGTTGATGAGTTGGTGCTGGTCTTGCACCATCGCCGTGGTGGTAAAAAACCGCCCCAGACTGGCGATGGCGTAAAAGCGCAATGCTAAACCAAAACTAAATATCAATATCGCGATGATTTGCCGTAGCTGGTAATCTAGCGGAATCGGCACTAATTGCAAGCGTTTGAAAGCCAAAGCCATCAGCAACGAGGCGATAATCGCCCACCAAATCCATTTAGCCGAATGGAACGCGGCGGGCTTGGATTCATTGGCTGTACGGGTTTTTATCACGATGGCGATTTCGGCTATCGCCCAGAGGCTGGCGAGGATTAGCCAGAGGGTTTGTGTTGGGTTCATACCGCATTTTCGTAGGTCGGGTTAGCGATAGCGTAACCCGACGCAATAGATTCAAGAAATGTCGGGTTACGCTGTCGCTAACCCGACCTACACATTTAAAGCCACATGCTAGAATCTACCAGCATTTCCTAATAATACCAGCCAAAATCCCGCCATGCCCATCATCCAACTCAACAACGTCCACAAAGCTTACACACTGGGGACAATCACCACGCCTGTGCTGCACGACATCAACCTGACCATCACTGCTGGCGAATTTGTCGCCATTGTCGGGCCGTCGGGTAATGGCAAATCGACCTTGTTGAATTTATTGACAGGCATCGACCGCCCTTGCCAAGGCCAAGTACAGGTCAACGGCGCGGCCTTGCACCAGCTGAAAGAAGAGCAATTATCGAAATGGCGGGGGGCGAATGTTGGGATTGTCTTCCAATTTTTCCAATTATTACCGTCGCTAAACCTTTTGCAAAACATCCAACTGCCGATGGATTTTGTCGGCAAACTACCGAAACGTGAGCGGCTGGAGCGGGCGCGGTATTTACTGAATTTGGTCGGATTGGACGCGCAAGCCAAGCAATTGCCGGGGCAAGTGTCTGGCGGTCAGCAGCAACGCGCGGCGATTGCCCGTGCGTTGGCGAATGATCCGGCCTTGATTGTCGCCGACGAACCAACGGGCAACCTCGACACCGCCACCGCCGATGCCGTTTTTGATTTGTTTAGCACCTTGCAACAACAAGGCAAAACGCTGGTGATGGTGACGCATAACGAGGAACTGGCGCAATCGGCGTCGCGGCGCATTGCCATTCACGCGGGGCGGATTCATCACGATAATCTGCATTCGGAGTAAAAAATCATGTTTTTTAACTCCCATCTTGGGCACAAGATTGCTTCCGATCTGCTCACCCACAAATCCCGCACCGCTCTAGCCATCTCCAGCATCGCCATCGGCCTGTTCGTCATCGGCACATTGCTAGGCATGATGGATTTGCAATTAGGCAGCATGGACAAGGCTCATAAGCAATCGCAGCCTTCGCACATCAGCCTGATTTTGCGCCAAGATGCCGATATGGCGATAGCCGAGACGCTAAAAGCTATCGATGGCGTTGCCAATATTGACCTGTTAACGCAATTCACCGCGCAATACAAAACACCGCAATCCGAGCAATGGCAAACCGGAACGGTGATTTTTCGGCCTGATTATCAAAGCCAACGTTATGATTTGATGGGCTTGGTGTCCGGCGATTTTCCCAAGAATAATCTCATCGCCGCCGAACGCTTATCGGCGCAATATGCCAAACTCAACATTGGCGATAGCATTGAATTCGCTACCGCTAAAGGTTCTGAAATACTCAATTTAAGCGGTATCATCCGCCATCCCTTCGTGAAACCACCAGCTTTTGGTGGGCAATTGCATTTTTTCATCGCGCCTGAATTGGCTCCCAAGTTTGGCATTCCCGCGCACAGCTTCCGGCAAGTCTTGGTGCAAATCCAACCGCCCTACTCTGCCGACAAAGCTCGCGACATCGCCGGAAAACTCCGCGCCGAGTTGGTAAAATCCGGCATCGCCGTCAACGCCACACTGTTGCAAAACCCTGACGAACATTGGGGTCGGGCGATTTTTTCCGGCATCCATTTAGTGCTGACGGTGATGGCGTGGGCATCGTTGGCCTTAAGTTCGGTGTTGATTTTGAACACCGTCGCCGCGTTGATTACCCAGCAAACCGACCAAATCGGCATTATGAAATCGGTAGGCGCAAGCCGTTGGACGATTGCCAGCATTTACTTGAGCGAGGTGTTGATTTTGTCGCTGATTGCGTTGGTGATTGCCGTGCCGTTGAGTTGGGCGGGGGCGTTTTTTAGCAGCCGCTGGTTGCTGGGTTTGTTCAATATCGAATTGGCGGATTTTGCCTATTCGCCCCGCGCACTGGATTTCATGATCGTCGGCGGCCTGAGCGCGCCTTTGTTGGCGGCAATCTGGCCCATCTGGAAAGGTGCGGCGATGTCAGTGCGGCAAGCGCTTGCCAGTTATGGCTTGGGTGCGGATTTTGTCAGCGGCGGTTTTGATCGTTGGCTGGAACGCCGCGCCACCAGTTTGTTGCCAACCATTTACGCTGTCGCCTTGGGTAATTTGCTACGCCGTAAAGCGCGGTTGTTTTGGACGCAAAGCGTGTTAATCATTGCTGGCGTGTTGTTTATCATCATTATGAGCTTGATTTCATCCGTCAAACTGACGCTGGACAACGAACTGGCGCGTAGCCGCTACGCCGTACGCTTAGGATTCAGCCAAGACCAAGCCACCGATACCGTTACGCCTATCGTGCAAAATATTGCACCAACCACCTCCGTAGAATTTTGGAACCGCCTGCCCGCCGAGCTTTCGCAACACGGGCAATTGCTTAAGCAATCCGGCAGTTTGGGCGTGCAGATGATTGCCTTGCCTGTGGAAACAAACATGTACCAACCGCTAATTGTTGCGGGGCGTTGGTTTGATAAAACTGACGAAGGGCAACAGCATTTGGTGTTGAATGCGGCGACGGCTGAGTTGAATGGGATTCAGGTCGGTGATGTTTTGCAAGTGAAGGTTTTTCAGCAATCTTCCATTAAACATGAAGACGAGCAAGGCTTTGAGCCTGCCCAACAGGGACTTCCATTGGTCGCTGAAGGGAAAACGGTTAAGCCGTCCATGGTTCGACAGGCTCACCACGAACGGCTTAACCTCACATCAGATTTGCCCAAAAACATAACTACAATACCGACAACCGACTGGCAAGTCATCGGCTTCTACCGCTGGTTTGCCGGTTCAGGCTACGCCGTCGAACCCGTGTACGCCCCGCTCAGCAGCATCCAAACCGACAACCGCCATTCCTTCGCCCTACTCGCTGCCAACATCAACAACCTAGACGAAGAAAGAACCTACACCGACACCCTAAAAACAGCATTTGCAGATCAGCAGATCAAACTCGACATCTACACCACCCTCGCCAAACTCGAACAACGCCAATTCGCGCAAAACCAATTCCGCCCACTGACCAGCATGTTGCTCGGCTTAGCCAGCATGATCGCCGCTGTCGGCGCGATTGGGCTATCCGGCACACTCGCCATCGGCGTATTACAACGTATCCGCGAAATCGGCGTACTCCGAGCCATCGGAGCCAGCTCGTCCGCGATTTTTAAATTGTTCATGCTCGAAGGTTTGTTTCACGGTTTATTGGCTTGGCTGTTAAGCATCCCCCTAGCCTATCTGCTCGCCGAACCGTTAGCTAAACAGCTTGGCATCACCATGCTGGGCATTCATTTGGATTTTGCTTTTGCTTGGGTTTCGGTGGGGATTTGGTTGGCGGTGGTTTTGGTTTTGGCGGTTGTGGCAGCGTATTTGCCAGCGAGGAAGGCAACTAGGATTGTTGTTAGGGTTGGTTTGGGTTATTGAACCAATGCCGAAAAATCCCAACCCAGCCGCTGTAAAAACGACGGGGTCGATTTCACCCAACCAATATCAACAAGTTTTTCTAAAACAGGCTTAACGGATTGTCCAAATTTAGTTGACCATTACATTACTGCGTAACGTCAGCAAGCAAGTAAAAACCTGCGTAAACCCTGCCGGGTTGCAAAAAACACAAGCCAACCCACGACTAAAATACTTTATCTATTAAGCGTAAAGCCGCTTGATACAAGCGGGTATCGTATTCGGTAAGTTGCGTTAGCATGATTTGGTCGGCTTCTGAAAATTGGCTGTTATCGATTGAAAACTGATTGGATAATTCGTTTGGGAATAAGCTTCTATCCCAATCCATCGTGGCGCATAAACGGTCAAATGATTGCGTTTGTTGCTCATTTATGCCGATAAAAACAAAATGCTGGCTTAGGTTTGCTAGCGCTTCATTTAGCATGGCTTCAGTACATTCACCAAAACGTGCCGCTGTATTAGAAAGCAAACGCGTGTAGTAATTGTCTAGGATTTCGTAACCAGCGTTGAGTACGCTGCCCATATCAGCTGGCTGGCCTTCGGCACGGGCGTTTTGTAGGATTTGTAAGGCATGAAGACGTACTTGGTCATACGGTGCGGACAACCAAATCATAAATTCACTGGGCTGGTTGAGATACTGATGGCTGCCATAAGCGTATAAGCCGTAAATGATATGTTGTTTTAAGAAGGATTCTGAAAAATCCTTTAAGTCTTCCAAGCTTTTTAATGTGGGTAAGGTGGGGAAAACTTCCAATACGTTATTGTAGCTAGCCATCTTTAGGTAATAGCGGACATCAGGGTGGATGCTAAAAGACGGTTCCATAAAAAATCGTAGCTTGTGGTTTTGCGGCTTAAGCAAAACTTTCTCAAGGCGTTGTTCGATAAAAGCATAAAAGGCTTGTTTGTCGATGGAATAACTCACGCGCCCAAGATTTAGCGGCTTTTTGGGAGCTTGCAAAATAAGGCGGCAATAAACGTCGTAAGCTATTCTTAAAGTGGCCTCGAGAAAAGATACGCCGCTTCCCTGCCGATCTTGCACATAGTGTTTAGGTAATAAAAACACATTCCTATTCGGGTGGATTTGAATGCCATAGCGCAATGATGTGGTCGATAACGCGCCGCTTAAATGGCAAAAACCCGGTTTTCCCAATAGCCGCGACACATGCAACGAGCCACTGGCAAAATTGGCGATAAAGAAATCAATTTGCTTGCCCACGGTGATTTTTGTATTGCTGTTTTCCCCCATCAATAAGGTATACGGCAATGCTTGTTTAAATTTCTTTACGATTTTTAATGCTAAGCGCCGATCTTTTTCTGCTTCTTTTACCGCTTGTTTAGATTCGCTAAAAGGTATTGTCCAGCCATCAATCACCACGCCCAATTGCGGATAACGCTGGGCAAGTTGGTTGATGATATGGGCATAACCGTCCACTTGCTCTAGCCAACAGCGTTTTTGCCCTTCTACGCCAATCCAAACAATGGGATAGCAATTTTGTAGTGCCGATAATTTTGCCAAGGCGTGGTTAGTGGGGTTGGCAATGACTTTATTAACCAAAAAGTTATCAGCGAGATCATAACAAGCGGTATTACTTCGTAAATGTCGCCCAGTGCCGACAAAAACAAACCAGTTATGTGTATTTAGCGCCATATTATCAATGTCTGCGGAAGCCATTATTTGTGGGGTTGGCTCGCCAAATAAAAATCCCAAGTCATTATAATCATTACCTTTACGCATAATGATATGCGGCAATTGTTGGTATAAATTGCCTTGTTGTTTAATTTCCATCAGCACGGGCCAATTTTCGTAATAAAAATGCCCTAAGCCACCATAATGATTGGCAATCATCCCGTAAAAGCTTTTTGGTTTGCGTACATAAGCGATAATTCTGGCGAAATCACCGAGGATTTTTTTCTGTAAAAAAGCCACATGTTCGGTATTTAAGTGCGCCAAACAAACCAATAAATTAATTTCAGGAAAATAAATCCCATCTGCGGATGAGGCAAACTGCATCAGAAAAAAACTATGGTTGCCATCGATAAATCGTAAGCAATTCATGCCACTTAAAGCCTGTGGGCCATTCCGGACTTCATAGCTTTCTTGGCAATAGGCCGGATTTTTTGAGAATGGGCTGGGGAGTTGTAATTTATTGCCCTTGGTTGCTTCCGCCACTAAGTTGATAGCAAAATCGTCTTGGCGGCATTGCTTAAGCAATTGGTTTAGCTGTTGATTATCAAATGGCAATTGTTGGTTATTACCAGCCGTATCTGAATCTATTACTGTAGCTGCCGAAAGAAACGCCGTAGTATTTTTGTTCGCAAATGCGAAAAATTCTGTCAGCTGTTTAATATGGTCGATGGTGATGTTGGTCTGTTGATTACTGAAGTAATAAAACAAAGCTTCGGCAGTGGCGGCGTGTAATCGCTCAATGCGGGATTTGCTGTGGAAAGGAAATCGGGGATTCGGCAAAAAATTTGCCGTTTTAAATTGCAAGAAACCAATTGCTGAAGAATCCGTGTTATCCATTGATGATCTTAAAAGCTTAAGCGTTAAGGAAGGATTTGATTCTAACAAAAGGAACGCGATTGTGTTGCTTTGTTGATTTTGGGGAAATGCTTGGGACTAAAAGATTTTGCCTAAGCCTCAACAAGCTCAGCGCCAACGGCATCAATTAGAAACCTTTTGGACTGAGCTTGTAATAGCTGTGTACTTGCTTGCTATTTACGCGCCCCTGCTGCGGTATCTGGCGTGTTGGTAATACGATTTATCAAGTTGGTTTGTTGCGAAATACGATCTTCTTGGGTTAAATCAATCATGCCTTTCAGTTCAGAAAAACGTCTATCGGCTTCTTTAAGCTCATCGGCTGCTAAAGCCAAATTGCCTGCTTGTATCGCTTCCCTGGCCTTTTTCAGATAGCCATTGGCGCGGTTACGGTTGCGGTCGAGCTTGTCGTTAGCATTGATTTCTTTACTAAGCTTTAAAGCTTCTTTGATATTTTCAATAATGACTTCATCGCCTGCTTTGCCATTATCTGCTGCACCGCCACTGTTTCTTAATTTAATGGCTTCTTGCGCTTCATTGATTTGGCCTAAGGTGGCGTTAATACCTTCCATCGGGGTCATACGGTTATACATACAAGCCATTCCCAAACAGACGTCTGCAGATACGGAAAATGAACCCATGGAAAGAGCCAGTGTGCAAGCAACGGCAGCGCTTTTTATTAATTTCATATTATGTAGCCTTATTTTAGTTATTGTTATTGATTGGCCTGCAACTGCTTAGATAGTGTGGTATTTAATTAGTTACTCGACACTAATGACTTTAGCATAAGTCATATTGTCACCACTATCGAATTCATGGGCTTGGTGGGTGATTTGTTGAGGAAAATCGGTATCCGCTGACTTTGATTGCTAAGGCATTTAATAACTGATGTTACGTACTCACTTTTTGTGATACGAAAATAATTAATAATGAATCGCTATCGCGATGTTTTTTAAATCGGGTTCTCGCACCCGAAGGCGAGTTACTTTCTTTTGCGCCGCCAAAAGCAAGTAACCAAAGAAAAGGCGGCCCGATTACCGCTCATGTCTTGCGCTCCTCGCATTTGTCGGGGGACGGCAGAATGGGCTTCCTGCCCATCTGCCGCCGTGCGGCATCCATGCCGCACCCCTTCGGGCTATTCCCGACAAATACTCCGGTGCTCGACGCGGCAAACGGGAGAAAAGCGCGTTACTGCGTAACGTCAGTTAAGGAATCGCTGAACTAATTGATTCCATTCATGCTTCGACAAGCTCAGCACGAACGGAATCAATTAGTTACCGTTCGGCCTGAGCTTGTCGAAGGCTTTGTTCAGCGACTCCTTAATAATGCGAAGGAAACGCCGCTGTCAATACCGCTAGTTGCTCGGCGGGCAATTGCACTAGCAATTTCACTTGTTCGGTGAAATCTTGCTGGATGATATGACCGTTAATTTTCTTTAATAAATACTCTAAAGCTTGTAGGTCTTTGTAATCTAAATTCAACGGCACGGTTAGCCAGTCTATATTGGGGATTAGCGTGGCGGTTTCGATGACATGTTTGGCGGTGTTGCCATAAGCGCGGGTAAGCCCCCCTGCTCCCAGTTTTATACCGCCGTAATAACGGATGACGGCAACTAAGGCATTAACCAAGTTTTTACCTTCCAAATGCTGATAAATGGGTTTGCCAGCAGTGCCTGTGGGTTCGCCTGCATCATGGAATCGGTAGATTAATCCATCGGGGGTTTTTATTCGGTAGGCGAAAGCGATGTGTGTGGCACTGGCGTGGTCGGTGTGTAATTGCCGAAGTTGGCTGTGAGCCTCGGCTTCGCTGTTACAGGGGCTTAGCACACCAATAAACCGCGATTTTTTGATGATTTCTTCAAAGATTTGTGGGGCTTCAACGCAATACATCCGCGCTTAACGTAAGAATTGGCTAAACAAGGTATTCAACACATCAAGCATACCGATTTCACTATTTTCGACCCGGTATTCCAAGTGCTGATTGGATAAGGCTGAAGGTTTTTGCAGAGGCTGGGTTTGCGGATTTTTATTTTGCAATAACTCACCGCCAGCCGATTTCCATTCTAATAAATGTGTTAACTCGCCGTTTTCTAACCAAATGCCATGCAATTGGCATTGGTCAACCACTACGCCGCTTCGGTAGGCAAAAACATGGCGGTTCATAAATGCTTGGCAAACGGGGCATTTAAGGTATTTAAACGGTTTATTGCCTTGGTAGCGGTCTTGGTTGATGGTGTCTAGCAATTGCAGATTGATTTGTAAGCTTTCAGAAACCGTGGCATCCAATAAGGTTTCAACTTGTCCAGGATTAAAAAATAATCCGTAACAACCGTTGCAGCGGTGTACCAATAAATCGGCATTTGTCAGTTTGATATTTTCTAAGTTGATTTGGCAATGCGGACACTGTTGGTCTTCGGCAATACCATTGATTTGGTAATGGTGGTTACCTTGCAGATCAATATCATTGCGGACATTACAGTATCGGCAAACCGTGGTGTTTGCCGTTAACGGTGCGGAGCAGTAAGTACATTTCGCCATGTTAAAAATCGTTTAACAGTTGTTGTTTTTTGCTGGCGTAATCTTCATCAGAAATCAGACCTGCATCCAACAAGTTTTTAAGCTCAGTCAGTTTAGTAGTGATATTGCTTGCGGCAGCCGTTGGTGGGTTGATCGCTTGCGACAGGTTTTGCCCAAAGCTGATCCCTGCCCCCAATCCCATCCCCATACCTGCCCCACCGCCTTCGTTTCTGGCAGCTTCGCGCATGGCTTCCAATTGCTGCAATTGTGCGTAATCCAAACCTGCCGCTTTGGCGGCTTGGGCTTCGGCAGTCAAATCAGCAATACGGTTAATGCGATCTAAAGTTTCTTTATCGAAATCCGTGCCTTCAATACGAAAATCGGTCAAATGCAAACCAAGTACGGTAAAGAGTCCTGCCAAAGTTTTTCGCATTTCTAGGGCAATGTCATCGCGGTTTTGGTCAATATCAGTATAGCTAAAACGGCTGCTGGCAAGAAAATCACTGAGCGGTTGCAAAAACCGTGATGCCATCACGGTGCGGAAATCATCGATATAAAAGGCTTCTTGACTGCCGACAACGGCTTCAAATAAGTGTCGTGGTTCAACAATCCGGTAACTGTAATTGCCGAATGCTTTTAAACCCACGGGAAAGTGGTATTGCGGGTCTTGGTATTTGATGGCTGAGGTGGTGCCCCATTTTTGGTCGATGATGTCGGTACGTTTAAAAAAATAAATACTGACTTTATGCTCGCTTTCAAAAAACTGCACAACCCGGCTGATGGTGGTCCAAAACGGGATGTTGTCAGTTTTTAAATTGATGGCACACGGCTCTTCAATCACCGCTTGCACTTTGCCTTTATAAACGAAAATACAGCCCTGCCCTGGGCCGACTATCAGCGTGGAAGCGTTTTTAATTTCGTCACCGTTGTCCGTCCATTGTTGGAACAAACAATTTGCATCCGGTTGTTGCCATTCAATTACCGAACGTAGCTGCCGTTTTATGCCATCAAATAGAGCCATGTTTCACATTCCAAAAGTTATGAACAGATGCTGATTGTATGTCAATATGCGGCTTTTTTTATAGTGTGAATTCATTTCAACCGACGTCATTAAGGAGATCAGATGACAATAAAAGCATTTAAAGGCCGCTATCCCACACTCGGTGAAAGCGTGTTTATAGACGATTCTGCCGTAGTAATTGGTGATGTTACCTTGGGCAATAACGTCTCTGTATGGCCGACAACCGTGATACGCGGCGATGTGGAAAGCATTACTATCGGCGATGACACCAATGTACAAGACGGCGCGGTGCTGCATGTTTCCCATGCGGGCAAGTTTTCGCCTGTCGGGCAACCGTTACGGATTGGCAAAGGCGTAACCATTGGGCATCGGGCGGTAGTACATGCGTGTACCGTTGGCGATTATTGCTTGGTCGGCATTGGTGCCATCATTTTGGATGGTGCGGTGCTTGAAGATTATGTGATGCTGGGCGCAGGCGCATTAGTTGCGCCGGGTAAACGTTTAGAAAGCGGCTTTTTATATGTCGGCGCACCCGCCAAACAAATCCGCCCGTTAACCGTTACTGAAAAGGAATTTTTAGCCTATTCGGCAGAGCATTATGTGAGTTTGAAAAATAATTATTTGGAATAATCAACGCAGCCAATGCCCCGATTTCCCGCCCGCTTTTTCCAGTAACTGCACCGATTGGATCACCATACCCCTATCAACCGCCTTGCACATATCGTAAATGGTCAGCAAGGCGATTTGCGTAGCGGTTAACGCTTCCATCTCCACACCCGTTTGTCCGGTGGTTTTTACTGTGCATTGGCAGCGTATCCGTTGCCGTTCGGCTTCAATCTGAAAATCCACAGACACATGGCTGATTGGCAAAGGGTGGCATAGCGGGATTAAATCAGCGGTTTTTTTAGCCGCCATAATCCCCGCGATTCTGGCAATCGCCAGCACATCACCTTTTTTATGACCGCCTTCCGCAATCAATCTAAGGGTATCGGCTTGCATCTCAATATAACCCTCGGTGACAGCCACCCGGTCAGTTATGGCTTTGTTGCCGACATCCACCATATGGGCTTCGCCGGATTCGTTAAAATGGGTCAGTTGCGGCATTTGTTCAGTACAATGGAAAAAATGGCTATTATCTTGGTATTTGTTAACGGTGTGAATGTTTATGTCAATTAAAGTGCGGTACTTTGCGAGTTTGAAAGAGCGTTTGGGGTGTTCAGAAAGCCACTTGGATTTTGCCGAAGGCTTAACGGTTCTAGCGGTTTGGCAACAGCTAAACCCCGATTTAAGTTTGCCGAACAATATCTTGGCGGCAGTAAACATGGATTATGTCGGCTTAGATGCCATCGTTGCTGATGGTGACGAAGTGGCGTTTTTCCCACCAGTTACCGGAGGTTGATATGTTAATAACAATAGCCGAACAGGCGTTTGATCCCTGGCAAGCCGTACAAACTTACCAAGCCGAAAATTTGACTGCGGGCAGTTATGGCGCAACCAGTATTTTTATCGGCACTATGCGGGATTTTAACGAAGGCGCAGACGTTACCGCGATGTGCTTGGAATATTATCCCGGCATGACCGAAAAACAACTGGAAAAAATCGTTAGTGAAGCCAGTCAGCAATGGGCGGTGTTAGATGCGCTGGTTATCCATCGGGTTGGCGACATCCTTCCCAACGATCCCATCGTCATCGTCGCCGTCTGGACAGCCCATCGCGGCGACGCCTTCGCCGCTTGCCGTTACATCATGGAAGCTTTGAAATCCAAAGCGCCGTTTTGGAAAAAAGAGCAATTGGTGACTGAGGAAGTGCGTTGGGTTGAAAGCAATACCGTCAACAAAGCAACATAAAATGAGAGTGCGGTCATCTTGACCGCACAACAGGCAGGATGACCAAAACCCACCTAACAAAACAACTGAAAAATAGACCATTTAGATAGACGTTTATTTTTCGAAGAGACAAATTTACGCGATTTGCACAAATCAATTGACAAAAAAGTTAGCATCGGCAATTCTTCTAACTTCTGTTTTATCAAGAGATGCAACAATGAAAAAGTGTATTTGTAATTTGGTCTACAGTTTATTTCTAATTTTGTTAAGTTCCTGTGCCTCAACGCCGCCGCCAACTGAAAACGTGGTTGAACATAAAGACGGCGACCGAACCTTAGTTCGAAGACCACCAGCCGCTGAACCACGGCTTTCGACCGCCCCACCAAAATCAGTTACTACAGCCACAGCCAATAACAAACACGCCTTACTGATTGGCGTTGGTCAATACGATCCCCCATATGAATTAGAAGGCCCGCCAAATGATGTTGAAGATTTAGAGCAAGCCTTGTTAAAGAACTGGGCGTTTTCAAGTGAAAACATCACCAAATTGGTTAATAAAGACGCCACTAAAAGCAATATCCTGCAAGAAATTAAAAAAATGCAGGAAACCACAAAAGCTGGCGATGAAATATTTATCTATTTCAGCGGTCACGGCACCAGCGCCAAAGATGAAGGTTTTGGTGGTGCAATGAAACTGCCTTATTCTTCCGGCGCTATAGTTCCGTATGGATTTAAAGGCAAAGATTCGTTAATTGTTGGTAAAACCGATTTAAAGCCGTTACTGACTAAATTAGATCAAGGCGATCGGCATATGTTGGTGGTTTTCGATTCGTGCTACTCAGGTAACTCAGTCCGTAGTTTATTTTCAGGTGGTAAGGCCAAAACCAAAGCCCGTTTTATGAAGCTTCCCGCTTCCGAAGCCGATAGCAGCCCCTCTGAAGAAATACCCGCCGCAAGTAAAAGCATGGCGCGCGTCGAACCCTATCCGTACCGAAATATCGTTTATATGAGTGCCGCACAAGAAAATGAAACGGCAAACGATATACCCGGTGGTAGCCGTACCTTTGATGGGCAAGCGCATGGCGCATTCACTGACGCTTTACTACGTATTTTAAACAAACAAAGCCGTGCTGACATAAACAGCGATGGCAACATTACCTTCCAAGAAATTTACGAATCCTCCAAAGATTTAGTCGCACAACAGCATTGGCCGCAAACGCCGATGGCACTCCCCTTAAATAGTGGCAATTCCTCAGCAACAGCCTTGCCTGTTTTTAATACTGGTTCAGTAACCGCCGCTACCGTCAAACCAGCCGCCCCCGCAAACAACACACCATTACGCCTATCTGTTTCCGCTTTGGGTGCAGAATTCCAATCTGCTTTAACAGGCTTAAGTGGCGTGCAACTGGATGACAGCAATCCTGATTTAGTTATCGCCAAATCGGGCAACGGTAAATTAACCGTCGCTACAGGTTCTGGTGACCGTATTACCGATGATTTGGGAATTGCTACACCGCAACAATTGAGTTCTTGGGTTCAAAGCCGCGCTGCATTTGACAAACTGGTAAAACAATCCAAATCCAAAGCAGATTTTGCAGTCAGCCTTGAATTGGGCAACGGTTTGGCAGGATCGGCAGTTATTGAAGGACAGCGTTTCAACTTTACCTTACAAGCAGAACGAGCCGCCTATTTATTGCTGCTTTCGGTCAACGCACAAAACCAGATCAATGTGCTTTATCCCTTTAACCCACAAGAGCTGGAAGCACGCGATGGCAATAAAGCTATCCATTTTCCAGGCATAGCCGATAACGAATTGATTGAAGCAACTGCACCATTTGGCAGCGACCAATTGCTGCTGCTGGCTTTTGATGCTAGTGCAAAACGCCCAGAAATTTTAGATTCATTAATGGGAAAAGATCAATTATCAATTGATGCCGTAGAAATGAAACAGCTTCAAGAGGCGTTGCAAACAGGCCAAGCCCATTATGCAGCCTCCTCGCTTTCATTGGTTTCGGTATCTAAGGCTGATGCCTCTAAATTAGTTAAGCAATAGATTGAAATATAAGTAATTTTTACGTTCATAAAATTTAAATAATAAGGGGAATTAAATATGAATAAGAAAAAAGCATCTGTTATAAAACTATTATCGTTAACCTGTATGTTCGGTTTATTGTCAGCATGTGTACAAAAAGGTCTCGTTGATTCCGAGAAACTTACTTACACAGAAGTTGATAGTATGAAAGCTGATCTTAAGCTGGAAATGATTGCACCGCCTAAATCCAAAAAACTGTCTGAAAATGTCATCACCTCAATAGAAGTCGAACCCTTTGTCGTACAAGGCGAAGGTAATAAAGAATTCGCACAAATGATTAATGACAAAATCATTGCCCGTATAGATGATGGCAATTATGTCCGCGTTGTGAAAAGCGATGGTGAAGCTAAGCTTAGCGGTACTTTGAGAATTGGGCAGATGGAAAAATTCCAGGAACAAGCCAGTACCAGTTCCGAAATTTTAGGTGGTGATGATGGGCAACAAATGGAAAGTGGCAATAGTGCAGCCAGTGCTGGAAATATAGCTGCTGGATTTCTAGGTGCTTTAGGTGAGGCTACCGCTGCTGCTGCCTTCTCACCCCATTATGCAAATGGCCAAAAAGATGTTGCCGTAAAAAAAATCAATGTTAAGCGTATGTCAGCAATTATCACCTACAAGCTTATGAAAGGGGATGAATTAATTGACTCTGGTGACATTAAAAAAGAGCTTAACGAAAAACAATCTGCTTATGTGCTTTCTCAAGCTGCCTTTGCAACAGAAAACTCAGGGCAAATAAGTGACCCACAAATGACCAATAAACTATTGGATATCATCGCTGATAGCGTTGTCGCAGAAATTAGCCCACACCCACAATTGTTCCCGTTTAATTGGATGGATAGTGGTTGCGGTGGCAATGATGATTTTGATATGGGCTTGAAATACGCAAAACAAAATTTGGATAGTGACGCTGAGAGCCTTTGGAAAAAACTTGAAATTACCTCAAAAAGTGCTGAATGCCGTTCAGCAGCCCTTTATAACTTAGGTTTATTAAAACTCCGCGCTGATCCAAAATCCAAAATTAAGCAATCTGAGGCTTACCATATGTTTGTTGAAGCGGATGGTTTGAATCGAGGTAATGATAAATTTATTATGCCTGCAGTAAAAAAATTAAAACGCATTGCATTTACAAAATTTGTACCGTTAGATCCTGCATTGAGAAATTTAAAAGTTTCTAATTTTGGTATGTATCAGCTAGAGGTAAATGCGACACCTGAAGATAGCAGTATTAGTATTTTAAATTCCCGCGAAATTTACAAAGCAGGCATGGAACTTAAACCAGGGCGTTACAAAATTAAAGTATCTGCTCCTGGGTATAGAAGTAAAACAAAAGAAATCAAAATTATCGATAAAAACATTAAAATCGATATTAACTTGGACAAGCGTGGTTGATTTGAGAATAAACGTATCTGTAAGACATGTAGGTGAATATTATGAATGTTACCCGTTATAAAATTTTCACATTGTTATTGTTTTGCCATTTAATTTTTGCAAACGTGGTTTATGCAATTTGTGAACCGCCATTCTGTGATCCCGGCTCTGAGAAAAAATTCGGAGAAAATATTGGCGAACGCTTTGCCTTAGTCATCGGCAACAGCAGCTATCCTGGGCAAGCACAATTGGCTAATCCACAAAATGATGCGACAGACATTAGTCTAAAACTTCAAGAAATGGGATTTACAGTAGAAACTTTAACCAATACCGATTTTGCCAGCATGAAAGCCGCTATTGATCGATTGGGTTCTAAACTAATTCCTGGGGCGAAATCGGTAGGGTTATTCTTTTTTGCCGGACACGGTATGCAGCAAAGTGACCAAAACTTTTTGATACCCGTCGATACGGTAGAAAAGATTGAAAGCTCCGGTCAAGTTGATGGCAATGCCGTTTCACTAAATCAAGTGGTAGAAGCCATGAATAATGCTGGTGTGAGCATTATTGTTTTAGATGCTTGCCGAAATAATCCAATGGCTGAATCCATTTCAGGCAGTGGACGCACCTTAAAACGGGCTGAGTCATCAGCGAGTTCTGGGCAAACATCAACCACTCGGCAAGTCATGGGATCGGGTTTGGCACAACCGCCAAAAGCAAAAAATCGTGCTTTATTTGCTTACGCCACTTCGCCTGGCGATACCGCAGCAGATGGCACAGGACACAATAGTCCATTTACCACAGGCCTGTTGACATCTATTAGAAAAGAACATCGCTTAGAGGAAGTGTTTGCTGAGGCTGCTGAGTCAGTGCGTACCACTACCAGCAAAAAACAAACACCTTGGTTAACCCATTCATTAGGTGATGTAAGATTCTATTTTTAATAACAAAGTTCTGGTGTAAATGCAGCCTATTTCATCCCAGAACTAAATTAGCAAAATTAAAAAGCGGTTAGGGATTACCCCAACCGCTTTTTTTATTATTTCTTTTTGTACAACATGATTTGCTTAACTTCACCTGAGCTTTTTTCATACTCAACAATCGCGTCATATTCTTTTGCAGGGTTGTACATTATTTTATCTTGTGCCAAATCAAACAGCTTTACAGCCATATCCATTAAAAGAGACATGTCTTTAGTAGGTGTTGGCGAATATTCTTTAAGCTGAACATTGCCATTTTCTTGTTTGATTTTAGAAAGCCATCTATCAACACGTTCTGGCAATTTATTCACATTCAAAGGTGTCGACGGTTTAATAACAAACTTATCTGGATTTTGGCTAAGTTTGCTGGATAAATCTTGATCGAATACCCCAGAATCAAAAAACGTCGCTTCCGTTAAATTTTCAGGTTGCTGATGCTCTTTTTTCACATCCCCAGCACAACCAATCATTTGTGTAGCTATTAACAATAACAATAAACTTTTCTTAGTCAGCATTTTCTGTTTCCTTTAATAATTAAAAAGTGGGGATAAAATTAAAAGCGCTTTTAAAAAGAACAAAAACCGTTGAATAAAGACAGTGGCATTGAGTTCTATGTACAGATAATAACTGATATTTGCTGTTAATTTCTCGTCTAATGCGACTTTAAAGCGTTATTTTTTTACAAACGAAAAAGGCCGGAAAATCCGGCCTTTTTCGTTAAATCAACAAGCGTTTAGTTTAATGCAACAAACCTTGCAGCAAGCCGTTCAGTTTGTGGACAAACGCCGCAGGATCATCCAAATGCCCGCCTTCTGCCAAGATGGCTTGGTCGAACAGGATGTGGGTCAGGTCACCAAAACGGGCATCGTCTTGCTCGTTTTTCAGTTTTGCGACCAACGCGTGGGTTGGGTTCAGCTCAAAAATCGGCTTTTTGCCGAAATTCATCGACTGTCCGGCTTCTTTCATGATGCGTTCCATGTTCAAGCTCATGCCGTACACGTCGGATACCAAACACGCAGGCGATTCGGTCAAACGGTGGCTTAAGCGCACTTCGCTGACTTTATCTGCCAACACTTCTTTAATTTGCTTCAACACGCTTTCGAAATCTTGGGTTACTTCTTCTTGGGCTTTTTTATCTTCTTCGGTTTCGCCCAATTCGCTTAAATCCAACTCGCCTTTGGCGACCGATTGCAAATGCTTGCCATCGAATTCGCTCAATGAAGAAATCAGCCATTCGTCGATGCGGTCAGACAACAACAACACTTCAATGCCTTTTTTGCGGAAGATTTCCAAGTGAGGGCTGTTTTTAGCAGCGGCAAAGCTGTCGGCAGTGACGTAATAGATTTTTTCTTGGCCTTCTTGCATACGGCTAACGTAAGCCTCAAAACTCACTTCTTGGCTGTCAGAATCGGTATGCGTGGAGTTAAAGCGCAACAATTTGGCAACGCGGTCTTTGTTGCTGTGGTCTTCCACCGGGCCTTCTTTGATGACATTGCCGAATTCTTTCCAGAAAGTCGCGTATTTTTCTGGCTCGTTTTGCGCCAAGCCTTCCAACATACCCAACACTTTTTTCACCGCGCCGGATTTGATGTTGCTGATTTGTTTGCTTTGTTGCAGGATTTCGCGCGACACGTTCAGCGGCAGCGAGTTGGCATCAATCACACCTTTGATGAATCGCAAATAACGTGGCATCAATTGTTCGGCATCGTCAGTGATGAAGACTTTTTTGATGTACAGTTTTACGCCGTGTTTGCTATCACGATCCCACATGTCAAACGGCGCACGGGCAGGCACATACAATAATAAAGTGTACTCATTGCTGCCTTCCACTTTGCTATGCACATGCACCAACGGGTCTTGGTAATCGTGCGAGACGTGTTTGTAGAATTCGTTGTAATCGCTGTCAGAAATTTCTTGGCGAGATTTTGTCCACAAGGCCGAGGCACTGTTGATGGTTTCTTCAACAATTTCTGGTTCAGCTTTGACTTTTTCAGCCTTTTCTTCGCCTTCAACCGCCTCATCTTCATCATCAAAATCCATTTCTGGCGTGACGTCTTTGTCCATCACAATCGGCAAAGAGATATGGTCAGAGAATTTTCTTACCACTGAACGGATGCGGTAACCGTCCAAAAACTCGTCTTCGCCTTCGCGCAAATGCAGGATGATTTCCGTGCCGCGTGTGGCTTTATCCACTGATTCAATGGTGTAATCGCCTTCGCCTGCCGATTCCCAACGTACGCCTTCGCTGCTGTCTGCACCAGCTTTGCGGGTGATTAACGTGACTTTATCGGCAACGATAAACGCCGAGTAGAAGCCCACACCAAACTGACCGATCAGCTCGCTGTCTTTGGCTTGGTCGCCCGTTAAAGCGTCAAAAAATTGTTTGGTGCCGGATTTGGCAATCGTGCCAATATGTTCCTGCACTTCTTCGCGGGTCATGCCGATACCGTTGTCGATAATGCTGATGGTGCGTTGCTCTTTATTGAATTCCAAGCGGATTTTCAAATCGCTGTTGCCTTCGTACAAGCTGTCGTTAGATAAAGCCAAAAAGCGCAACTTGTCAGACGCGTCAGAGGCATTGGAAATCAGCTCGCGCAAGAAAATTTCCTTGTTGCTGTACAAGGAGTGGATCATCAAATGCAACAGATGTTTTACTTCGGTTTGAAAGCCTAGGGTTTCTTTTTGTGCTTCAACAGTCATTTTGGTATTCCTGAGTTTAAGAAAAATCATTTAAAAGTGATTGCAGGAAGATGTGGGGATGCGGGAAATTTTTTCAAGGTTAGGGCAATTTATTCAGCTTAAATTTTGTTGGTAACGTGTTTTAGAGTATAGGACTTTCGCTATACCCCAGAATAAGCCGCAATTGTAGGGTTTTTCAATTCAGCTTTTAGATAGTTGTAAAACAAATTCTGCCTGATCTGGTAAAGGGTGGTTTTCAACGCCTTTGCCTTCAC
>Ga0247844_1000209_pt1 | contig 127355 bp, 112 predicted proteins | sample LaCtaG_FD_192421 | JGI IMG/M metagenome (GOLD analysis project Ga0247844, IMG submission 192421) | Freshwater microbial communities from meromictic Lake La Cruz, Castile-La Mancha, Spain - LaCruzMarch201714.5m_1 | ecosystem: Environmental > Aquatic > Freshwater > Lake | place: Spain...
CGCCTCGAATGTATCCCCCGCTCATGCGGAGACACTAACATTCATTTAGGGGGGATCAATCTGATGGATCTGCAACAGTCTGGAAGCCGTTCCGCTACAAACCTCGAAGATCCCGCGACAGATCAGGAGCGGACCGCTTCGAGATGCAGCTTATAGGGATACACGCTGCCGCTGTTCCATTGACACACATAGAGATCGCCCGCGCTGTCCACGCAGACGTCGTGGCAGTTGTGAAACACGGGTTGACCCTGGAGGAGGACTTTCAGGCTGCCGTTCTCGTATTCAGGGGCCTGGCCGCCGGGATTGGAGATCACCTGGTCGGCCTTGTCCAGGATGGTGACGAATCCGCGGCCCTGCCACATGCGATAGTCGTTGGGCTTGGCGCCAAAGCAGACGCCGGAATATAAGTGATCGCCGTGAATCACGGGGCGGCTCACATAGGCACCGGGCAGATAGACGCCGCGCACATGTGTCCCGTCGAGCCGGAACCAGTTGAACTCATTGCGGATCCGTTCGGTCACGACGAGGAGGGGTTCGCCGCTGCGGGTGTCGATCGCCACGCCATGGGCCTGCATGAACTTCCCCGGGTTGACCGGTTGGGTGCTTCTGCCGCCGAACTTGCTGACAAACTTCCCATCCTTATCGAAGCGCAAGACATACTGCGAGCCATACCCGTCGGCCACGTAGATATCCCCATTGGGCGCGACGGCGGCCTCGGTGGGGCTGTAGGCCTCGTTCGGCTTGTAATGGCCTTCCGCGACCGGGTGGGGAAGTTCCAGGACGATCTGGCCGTCCAGGGTGGTCTTGACGACACGTCCGGCGGTGTCGCAAAGATACAAATGACCTTCGTGAATGGTTAAGCCGTGGGCTCCCGTCATCTTGAGTGTCCAGGTGCCCAGGAGGGCGCCGTCCGTGTCGTAGATGAGGACGTTGTTTTGCGGATGATTGGTGAGGAGGAAGAGCCGACCGTCCGGTGCCTGGATCATCTCGTGACAATCCTTGACTGGCGTCGTCGCGGGATCGGCCTGGCTCCAGAGCTTGTCCACCCGATACCGATGCGTGCCGTGGCCGATGATGGCACCGTGGAATTCTGGTGCGGTCTTCGCCCGGGCACGGACGAAGGGGAACGCCAGGGTGGCGGTGAGGAGGGTGCGGCGGGAGAGCAGGGGAGGTTGAGTTTTGAACATTGAAGCTCCCAAATTGAATTGAGGAGGAGAGACAGCAACTGGAAATCCTCAATCCAGCCGCAGCGGATCACGTGGCTCTCTTGGATCGGCTACCGTGGGATCTGAATCAATCCGGCACCCACCGCAGTGCTTGGGGCATTGAGCGGCTTTGCGGTTCGACTGAGGAGAGGAATGATCTTCGGGGCGGAGTAACCTCGTGCCATCAGCTGGGCCACGACGCCACTCGTGATCGCGGCGGCTTGAGACGTGCCGCTTCCAATCACGAGTTGGCCCTTGCTGTAGCCGGAGACAATGCCGACTCCCGGGGCCGCAAGGGTGAGGGTCCCGCCAGAGTTTGAGAACCAGGCTTGGTTGCCGTTGGCATCGACGGCGCCGACGCTGAGGACTCCCGGGAGGCCTGCGGGTTGGAGCAGGGCGGTTTGCTGTTCATTTCCGGCAGCGGCCACCACGATCGCGTTGCGGCTCTGGGCATACTGAACCGCCTCCGCCAGCACGGGGGAGTAACCGGCGGAACCGAGGCTTATGTTGATGACCCGGGCACCGAGATCCGCAGCCTTGACAATGCCACTGGCAAGCAGGGCAGTGTTGCTCTCCCCTTGGGAATCCGTGACGCGGATGTCCAGGAGCTCAGCGCTGGGCGCGACCCCGCCGACGTTCGGATCGTTGCCCGCGATGAGCGAGGCCATCGCGGTGCCGTGGCCATTCATTTCGCTGCCGTCCTTGAGGAGATCGATGTGGGTGATCCGCGTCTCGTCGAGCGATGGATGCGCCCCGACACCGGAATCAATCACCGCCACTTTCACGCCCTGTCCCCACTTGCTGCGATCACCCGTTGCGCCGATGGAATCGAGACCCTGACTGCGAAACGGTTCACGGCCGCCAGCGTTGGCGGTGTCGGTCTCCGCCACCGGTTCAGTCGGCAGGCCGGGGATCCGTGCGACGTAGTTTGGGCCGACATGCGAGTAGTCTCCGGCATATTCGTCGAGATCACGGGCCAGACCGGATGGATCGCCGAAGCGGACGCGGGCGGTGCGCAATTGGGGATCGTAGCCGAGCACTCGGAGCCCGAGCTTCGCCGCACGATCTCGAAACGCGGCCAATGCCTCCGGGGTGCGGAACGTGAGCAACGCCTCGCCGGGAATGGATCCAGGGACATTGAGCGCTTCCACCTCCGGGGAACCAGCGGTTTTTTTTGGGGCCGCGAGAAGACTTGCCGGCAGCGGACGAGTCTCCTGGTGGCGGAAGGCCGGCATCGCCTTCGTGCCGGTGGTCGCCGAGGCGGAAGGTGGAAACACGATCGGGCGGTTCAACTCCCAGGCAAGCCAGCCGAGCGATCCTCCGATCAAGACGAGCACGCAGACGAGAAGCGCGGAAGAGCGGGAAGCCATGACTTAGAAGAAGTTTCGGCCGATTTCCGATTTCTACCAGGAAATTCGGTTGATGCGGACGCGCTCGCCGGGAAACGGAAGGGTCTCACGCAAAGGGGCCAAGGACTTCGGATCGTGACATTTCCGGCCGGAAGAGTCATTCCCCCGGTGGGTAAGTCCAAATTCCCTGGGTCCAGGGGCCTTTGCGTGAGATTTACCATCTTCGTTACTCGCCAGCCGGCAAGATCTGGAACCGCAACTGTGGCGCATTCTTGCGGCAAATCGTCTGAGCCACCGCCATGCGAAGCACGGGAGCGACGTGGTTGAGTCGTTCATAGGCTTCCTGGATTCGCTCCGGGCCTGCGTCGCGCATCCCGAAGGTCACGAGCAAGTTGGCGGAGTTTCCTGGCGCCGGATCCACCCAGCAGGCGGTGAAGTCGTCAAAGATCGGGTCGCCACAATCACAAATGATAGCGGCATCGATCGCCTGACGGGCTTGCTTGCAGAGCTGGTAGACGTGGTGGTTGGGTTTCCTTCGGTGGTTATGCTGATTGGTCTCTTTGGAGGCGATGTGAGGTGGGATGCCGTCGTCGGTATCAGTGTCTGGCATCCGCTTCTTGGAAGTCGGTTTCATTGTCGTAAAGAGTAAACGTGACGGTCCCCCGGTTGATCGGGAGAGCCGGATCAGAACGAGACAACGGTCCCTAGGAAGAAGGGACCACAAGCCGGAGTCAGGGCGGCCTGCGTGGGCGACGAAGCAAACGACAACGTCAGCCCTGGCAAGCCGCGCGGGGCACACCAAGGACGGCGGAAACCAGAGAATGGAGGAAAGACGTGATCATGGATACCTCCCGGTTTGAAGCTTTATAATATTGCTTCGCGCTTGTTCGTCAAGCACGTGGATGAGTGAGGCACAGTTAAGCGGGTTGACTGTCGGCTCTGACTGTTGGCTCTGTGGCGGTGATTTCCAGTCGCCGTTTCTATGACGATTGCAGTTTTCGTCGGCGAAGCCTGCATCCGCATGACCCACATCCATTCCTCTTTGCGGGCTCCGCGCTGGTGAGAGGATGGAGATCGATTTCGATTTCGAGGACGAGCTACGCCGCAAACGTCTCATACCGATGCCGCACCGGATGCGGAATGACGGCGGAGATGAGGATGTCGTTGCCCTCGTATTTCTCGGACAGAATTTTCCCTTCCCGGTGCAGCAGATGGACAAGATCGGCCCGGGATTGCGGGATCCGGAGATCGATTCGGCCGACCCGGTCGATGAGCATGTCGTTCATCGCGTGGATCAGATCGGCCATGCCTTCGCCCGTCTTGAGGGAGAGGGCCACGGAGGGCTCGAAGGTGGCTTGTAGCTCGGCGACGATCCCGGGGTCTTCGACCAGGTCAATCTTATTAAGGACGGTCAGGGTCGGCTTGTCCCCGGCACCGAGTTCCGTTAGGACTTTGCGCGTGGTCTCGGCCAAGACGTGGACGCAGGGGGAACTGGCGTCGAGCACGTGGATGAGGAAATCGGCGAGGACGGCTTCTTCGAGCGTCGACTTGAAGGCCTCGATGAGCCGGTGGGGGAGATTGCGGACGAAGCCGACGGTGTCGGTGAGGAGAATCGGCTGGCCGTCGGGAAGCTGGAGGCGACGAGTGGTCGGATCCAAGGTGGCGAAGAGCATGTCCTTGGCGAGGACGTCGCTGCCGCACAAGGTGTTGAGGAGGGTCGATTTGCCCGCGTTGGTGTAACCGACGATCGCGGCGTGAGGGACGGGGTTGCGTTCCCGTTCCTTGCGTTGGGTGGAGCGTTGTTTGCGGACGATCTCGATTTCTGCTTTGGCGCGTTCGATGCGGTCGCGGGCGAGACGGCGATCGACTTCGATTTGCTTTTCACCCTCGCCCCGAGCGGCGGCGCCGCCCCCTTTGCCACCGCCGGAACCGCCGCCCTGGCGGTCGAGGTGACCCCACATCCGGGCCATCCGGGGCATGGCATATTCCATGCGGGCGAGCTCGACCTGGAGGCGAGCCTCGCGGGTATGGGCACGCATCGCGAAGATGTCGAGGATGACTTCCTCGCGATCGATCACCGCGATGTTGGCCGCTTCTTCCCAGAAGCGCTGTTGCATGGGGGAAAGGCCGTTGTCGAAGATCAGGCAATCGCAACGCAGCTCGGCGGCGAGATTGATGATTTCGTCCTTTTTGCCGGTGCCGCAGTGGTAGGCCTTGTTGGAGTCCCGGACGAAGATGAGCTCCGCACCGACGATGCCGATGTTGAGAGTTTCGACCAGTTCGCGCAACTCGGCGAGGAGATCGCGGGCGGCGTTTGCTTCACGGCGTTCAAAGTAGAAGCCGATGAGAAGGGCGCGCTCGACGAGATTGGGCTTCTCACGAACTTCGAACATGACCTTTCATCATGCCATGGGAACGGGTGAAGACAAGCGCACGTTGATTTCGAACAGGGTGGGGGGCAGCCCTGTCATCTTCTTGTCGCCGTCGACCGCTGAGGATTTCTCCCAAATCTGCACCCGATGATTCTCCGCCACTCTCCGCTCTTTCTTCTCTTGACCCTCCTGGCCTGCTCTGCCGAGGCCCAAAGCTGGAGCATCGTCAAGGACGACAAAGATCCCGCCATGCAGATCCTCTGCGACGGGGTGCTCGTCACCAAATACCATCATGAGAGCGTGCCCCGGCCGTTTTTCTATCCGGTGATCGGACCCACGGGGGAGCACATGACGCGGGGCTTCCCCATGGAGTTTCACGAGGGCGAAGCCAAGGATCATCCTCATCACCGGTCGCTCTGGTTTGGGCACAAGGGCGTCAACGGGATCGACTTTTGGAGCGAGGAAGGGACCTGGCCCGAAGGCAAGCGGCCAGCGGACGCCAAGCTTGGTAAGATCGTCCACACCGGATTCGGCTCGATGAAGATGGGGACGAACCCCGCCCAGTTCACCGTGCGCAACGATTGGGTGGGGCCAGATGGCGTTAAGGTCTGCGAGGACGCCCGGACTTACACCTTCACGAAGACGCCGGACGGGGCGATCCTGATCGATTGGGACATCACCATCAAGGCGACCGATGGCCCGGTCACGTTCGGCGATGACAAGGACGGGACCATGGCGATCCGCGTTGTCCCAGGCCTCCAGCTCGTCTCGGTGGAAGACAAAAACAAACCTGGCTCTGGGCGTATCCTGACTTCCGAAGGGATCAAGGATGCCGAGGCCTGGGGCAAGCGCGCCAAGTGGGTCGATTACTACGGCATGGATCGCAAGGGCAACCCGGTGGGAGTCAGCATCTTTGATCACCCGGAGAACCTCCGGCACCCCACCTGGTGGCATGCCCGTGACTACGGCCTCTTTTGCGCGAATCCGTTCGGCATCAAGCACTTCGAGAAGAAGGACAAGGCGGAGGGAGAGTATCTCATCGCGGCGGGCGGGGCTCAGCGATTGCGCTACCGCTTCTACTTCCATAAAGGGGCGCCGGACCAGGCCGGTGCCGCAGTTGCTTACGGAGTGTTCGCCGAACAGAAGTGAGCGAGAGGCGCGGACCATGAAACAATGTCGCTTGGTTTACCGCAGCATCGCGGCACCATCCCTTCTGGAGCGTCCGGCCTTGGAGCGGATGGTCGATTTGGCTCGGGAGCGCAACACCGGGGTCGGGATCACAGGACTATTGATCCTATCCGGGAATCGCTTCCTTCAGGTTCTTGAAGGGCCGATTCCGTTCGTCAACGAACTACTCAACAAGATTATCCGTGACGAACGTCATACCCGATTCGAATTGCTGTCCTACGATCAGGTCGTTTTGCCCCTGTTCCATGATTGGAGCATGACGGAGCTTCGCTTGGACGATGTTCCCGCTCCCATCCGCGAGATCCTGGTGGCCAAGTATGACCTCGAACACGGTGCCATCCGGATCCCTGCGGACAGTGTTTCCGCGCACTCGTTGCTTCTCGATGCCCGCTGGATTTGCGCTGGCCAACGCATCGCGGCAAGGGGTTGAGACGAAGGTCAGCGGGCCACCAAAGATCCTCGCACCACCTCCAGAATCGTTTCCGGATGGAGATGATCTTCCAGCCAGGTGAGGTGCGTGGTGGTGACCAGTTTTTGGGAGTCGGGCGGCAAGGCCGCCATCAACGCATTGCGTCGTCCGGGGTCGAGTTCCCCAAAGATATCGTCGAGGAGCAGCAGCGGCGGGCGGCGGCTTTCCGCGAGGAAGAGGCGGGCTTGGCCGATCTTCAGGGCGAGCGCGGTGGTCCGCTGCTGACCTTCCGAGGAGAAACGAGCGGCCGGCATCCCGTGCAACTTGATCCCGAGATCATCCCGGTGCGGACCAGCGGCGGTGCCACGGCGGCGCAATTCCTCGTCCCGGAAACCGGCCAAGACTTCCCTGAGGTTGTCCCCCCCGGCGGCTTCGTAGCTCAGACCGAGTGGTTCGGGACGTCCGCTGACTTCGGCTTGGACGGCGGCGGCAAACGGTTCCAGGCGGGCCACGATCTCCCGGCGCAAGGTGGTCAGGACGGCGGCGTGCTCCGCGAGGACCTGGGTGTAGGCATCGATCTGATCCCAACGCGGGTGTGCATCCCGTTTCAGGAGGAAGTTGCGGGCCCGCAGCGCACGTTCGTAGTCGCGCAAAGCCGGCCGGTAGACCGGATAGAGTTGGGATCCGAGGAAGTCCAGAAAGCGGCGCCGTCCCTCGCTGCCTCCGCGGACCAGAGCCATGTCGTCGTTCGACATCCACACGACCAGCGCGGAATGACGGAGGTAGTCGCCGGAGGAACGCATCGTTTCGCCATCGACCGTCATGCGGCGCCGGTTCCCGGAATATCCGAAGAGGAGTTCCTGGCCGTCGAGCCCCGCGCTGATGGCGAACTCGTTTTGGCCGAAGCGGACGAGATCGGCGAGATTGGCGGTGCGGGGAGATTGCAATCGCATCACCACGCAGACGGCTTCGAGGACGGAGGTTTTGCCTTGGGCGTTTTCTCCAAGGAAGACGGTCGTGCCTCCCCGCAGTTGGCACGTGGCGACCTCGAAGCAACGAAGGTGGCGTAGCTTGAGGTGGGTCAGCATGGGGACGGGCGAAAAAACTTCGCCGTCGATTGGGGGAAATGCCAGTGCAATCATTGCTCGTGACATCGCGGCGAGCGTGGCCTACCGTCCTAGCAATGGGCACGGGTCTTTTGCTCGACGCGCGTTTCGAAGCTCACGAAACCGGGCCGGGTCATCCAGAATCTCCCGGTCGCATCAAGGCCGTGGCCAAAGCGCTTTCCAACGATGCCTGGACGAACCGGCTCGTGGCAATCCCTGGCCGTGCGGCCACGGTCGAGGAACTCTGTCTGGCGCACGATCCCGACTACGTGGAGTTGGTGCGCCGGGAGGTGAAAGAGCAGGGAGTGCGCCGTCTTTCGACCGGTGATACCGACGTCAGCCGCGAATCCTACGATGTGGCCCGGATCGCCACGGGAGGGGTGCTCAACGCCATTGACGAAGTCATGGAAGGTCGGCTCGCCAATGCGTTCTGCGCGGTGCGTCCCCCGGGACACCACGCCACGGCCAAACGCGGGATGGGCTTTTGCATTTTCAATCACCTGGCCGTCGCGGCGCGCTTTGCGCAACGCAAGCACGGGGTGGAGCGGGTCCTGATCGTGGACTGGGACGTCCATCACGGCAACGGGACCCAGGACATTTTCTACGAGGACGGGAGTGTCTTTTACTTCAGTACACACCAGCATCCCTGGTATCCGGGAACCGGACTGAAGTCGGAGACGGGGGAGGGGGCCGGCAAGGGCACCACCTTGAACTGTCCACTCCCGGCCGGGACCATGATGGAGGCGGTGCGCGATGCCTTCCGTAACCGTCTCCTTCCGGCCATGGCGACGTTTCGTCCGGATCTGGTGCTGATTTCCGCTGGATTTGATGGCCGGCACGGGGATCCGCTGGGCCGGTTCCTTTTGCGCGACGAAGACTTCGTGGAACTTACCCAAATCCTTATGGACCTGGCGGAGCGGAGCTGTTCGGGCCGGATCGTCTCCATGCTGGAGGGCGGCTACGACCTCTCTGGGCTCGGCTTCGCAGTGACGGCGCACGTCGGGGCGCTGGCTGGTGTTCCTCGGGATCCGACCACTAGGAACCTGTAGAAATCGTCCAGAATGTCGCGCGCATAAGACCTGGACAATTCGACGCGCGAAAATCCTTAAGGAGCCGAACTGGTTCGAATTTCCATCAAACGTTACTCCAAGTTCAAAATTCGAACGACCTCGCGGATGGCTTCGGGGTGGCGATAAGTCCAGTGATCGGCGGGAACGATCTTTTCGGATTCGACGCCTTCGATGTGGCTGCTGGTATAGGCGACCACGCCGTCACTACTCAGCTCCAGGGGATCGTTTTTTCCTCGATCGCCAATGATGCTATGCAGCTTCACGGGTTGGGCATACGGAAGGGTGTTCAAGATGCCGAGGGTGGGCATATTAGGCGAAAGGGCGCGGACGCTGTTGAGCTTGCCAGTGCCGAGCTTCTCGTAGGCTGGGGTAAAGACGCCGGGGTTTTCCTTGGAGATGCGATCGTAGAAGCTTTGAAATTCATTCGGCGGACTCGTGATCCTTGCGCCGATGCGGCCGACAATGCCGTCGGCGAGCTCACTGCCGCGATGGGGGACGGAGACGAAGATAATGCGATGGATGGTGCGGTCTGGCTCCCGATCTTTGTTGCGCGTTCGCCGATCTCTTTTTACACGGCTTCGGTGATGATTCCGCCTCTTTCTTCCTTGAGGCGGAGTTGGCCGCAGGCGGCGTCGATGTCGTGGCCTTTTTCGCGTCGCAGAGTCACTTGGGCTCCTCCGGCACGGACGATTTTGAGGAACTGTTCCTGACGAGCCTCCGAGGGGCGTTTCCAGGGCAGTCCTTCCACGGTGTTGTAGGGGATCAGATTGACCTTCGCGTTGAGCGACCGGGCGCGCGTGGCGAGGATGGCGGCTTGCTCCAGGGCGTCGTTGACATCCTCGATTAGGATGTACTCGAAGGTGACTTTCTGCTTCTTGAGATCCTGGTAATGACGAAGGGCTTCGAAGAGGCGGGTGAGGGGATACTTCTTGTTCACCGGCATGATCCGCTCGCGGACTTCATCCGTGGCGCCGTGTAGGCTGATGGCCAGGCGGATCTGGAGCGGTTGTTCCGCGAGCTTTTCGATTTGGGGGGCCAGGCCGCTGGTGGAGACCGTCATGTGGCGGGCGCCGATGCCGACACCCCATTCCGCGTTGAGGATTTCGATGGCGGCGAGGAGGTTGCGCAGGTTGGCGAGCGGTTCGCCCATGCCCATGAAGACGATGTTATCGATCCGTTCGCCGTCGAGGGCTTCCGCCTGGAGGATCTGCTCGACGATTTCGTCCGGGGTCAGGTTGCGAGTGAAGCCGGCGAGGCCGGAGGCGCAGAATTTGCAGTCGTAGGCGCAGCCGACCTGGCTTGAAACGCAGATGGTGCGTCGGTCCGCGCGATCGCCGTAGAGCGCAGGATTGGCCGGGATGACCACGGATTCGACGAAGCGGCCATCGCGAAGGCGGAAGAGGAGCTTGCGGGTGGTATCGGCGGAACCCTGTTGCCGGGCGAGGGTGAGGGAACGGAGATCGAAGTGTGCGGCGAGGCGTTCCCGCAACTGGAGGCCGAGGTTGGTCATTTCCTCGAACCGGGTGGCACGCTTGCGGTAGACCCACTCGACGACTTGGCGGGCGCGGAACTTGGGTTCACCCCATTCGGAGAAGAGGCTCTCCAAGTCCTCCGGATTGAGGCTGGTGAGGACGGGCTTGGCGGACACGATAGCCAGATTGTCGCGGTTTACGGGCGGTCTTGCAAGCGCGGGGGTTAATGGACGGGAGTGGAAGTGATGGACGGGAATGCGGAATTCTTGGGAATTCCGCTACGCGAAGAGAAAGGCGTTCTAGCGGAATTCCCAAGAATTCCGCCTGGGTGCCTATCGGAATCATTCACACCCCGTCAATGGCCGCCGAACGCCGCCCGGATCGCGGGGCCTTTCAGCTTCCAGATCACGGCGCAGATGAGCAGGGCGATCAGGGAAACGTAGCCCAGCGTGGTGCCGAGGATGACTTTGTTGCGATCAGCCCGCGGGGTATCTTCATCGAGCCGCATCAAGGTCAGTTGACCGAGGATGATGGCGATCGGCGCGGCGATCACGTTCAGGCAGGGAATCAACCCGGCGATCCCGGCGACGAGCACAAAGAAGGGCATGGAGTCTGGCTCGCGCTCTTTTTTGGGGAGTTCGACCGGTGCGGCGGGAGGAGATGGCGGAGCCGGGGAGGGGGCGTTGCTGAGGCCGGGGGGCGGAGGGCTGGGAGGAGAGGCTGGGGCTGGAGCGGGCGTTCCTTCGAAAGCGCGGGGGAGGGGAACAGAAGCCGGGGGCGGAGGAACCGTGGAAACGGGAGGAAAAGGGACCTGATAGGAGCTCGCGATGGGAGCACTCTCCACCGGAGGCTCGGGAACCGGGGCGGTTTGTCCTGGCGCATCAGGGAAGCGGATGTCTGAGGAACAGATCGGACATTGCTCGACCGTTCCGTAAAAGGACTCATCCCCGGAAACGCGTTGGCCACATTGGCCGCAGTAGACTTTGATGGTGGACATCGGACAGGTCGACCTTGAAGTCGAAAGGGTGCTTCATCCAGTACAAAACTCGACACAAACGGTCGTTTTCAGGAAGGTTCACGGGGCCAGCTCAGTCAACCATTGCTCGATCTGTTCGACGTGGGCGTGGGGAACCTTGCGGCGCTGGTATTTCCGGCGGAGGACATCCAGAAGCAGGGCGACGTCCTGAGCACTTGGAGGATCCAGGGCAATCCAGCCAGGGTCATCCTTGGGGCGCCGGTAAAGCATCCAACGGCTCGCGTGGTGATTGGCGCGGTAGAAGACGATGCTTCCATCGTCGGTAGATTCCTTCCATTCGTGAGTGGTCACGGCAGGGCTTGCGGGATGATTTGCGTCACGGCGGCTTGATTGTAGGCCGGGGTTCGGGAAGGATCAACCGTTCTCGACCATGACCGGTTTCCTGCGCAGCGACGTCTTCAAAATCACCATTTACGCCCTGGGTGCAATCTTCCTGGGCGCGATGCTGACTCCTCCGTTGTATTGGATCGGGGCGTCCCTCTATGAGTCGGGCGTTCTCGCGGGCAAAAAGATCCTGGGGACGGATCTACACGACGAGCTCCGGCGGGCCGATTTGGCGCGTTATTTCAATCGGGCCATGATGCTCGCGGCGCTACTCGGGCTCTGGCCGGCCATTCGTTGGTTGGGTGGCCGGCCCAAGGAATTCCTCCAACTGGAACCGAACCTCCGCCGGTGGTGGGATCTCGGGATCGGATTCTTACTGGCCGCGGGAGGACTGCTGCTCTTGGGCTGGGCCTTGCTTTCCGGAGGCATCTTTGTGCCGAATCCCAAGGCATCGCCGTGGATGGAGGTTTTCTTTGCGGCGCTCGTCTCCGGGTTGTCCGTCGCGTTGCTCGAAGAATTTTTCTTCCGCGGTTGTTTGATGGGCCTGGCGCTGCGGACGGCGGGCCGCATGAAGGCCCTGGCGTTTGTCTCCGTCTTTTTCGCGGCGGTGCACTTTCTCAAACCGCCGGAGAACCTGGTCACGCCGGATCCAGTCACCTGGACGAGCGGATTTTGGCTGGCGGGGAATATCTTTCACCAGTTCACCGAGCCCGTTTTTATGGCAGCGGAGTTCACCACCTTGCTTTTGGTGGGGTGGATTCTGGGAATCACCCGGCTGCGGACGAAGTCTTTGTGGCTTGCGATCGGGCTGCATGGTGGCTGGGTCTTTGGAATCAAACTGTTTGCCGGGCTGACTCGCCGGGCCAAGGGCATCGGGGATACCTTGCCGTGGATTGGGAAAGATCTGAAAAGCGGTTTGGTGGCCGTCGTCGTCGTGGCGATCACCGGAGCCTTGGTATGGGGTTGGCTCAAATGGCAGGAACGCCGCGATCTGATCGCCGATGTCTGACTCTTCCCCGATGACTTGGTTCCGGAAAGGGGGGCAGGCAATTGTCGACCTGATCTACCCCCACCTTTGTCCGGGGTGCAACGATCCACTGGATCGGGAGCGATTTCCCGCTTTGTGCGATGCGTGCAGCTTCAGCCTGCATCCGCTCGATCCGCCGTTCTGCGAGGTTTGCGGGGAGAAGTTTCACGGGGTTCTTCACGGAGCACTGAATTGTTGGAACTGCCGGGGACGAGCGGTGTCCTTTGATTTTGCCCGCAGCGGCTACCACGCCCACGAGTTGCTGCGCGATTTGATCCACCGGCTGAAGTATGGCCGGGAGATTGCCTTGAGTCGGCTGCTCGGCCAATTGCTTTTGCGCAATTGGGAAGATCGCCGGATCGAGCGTCATCGGGATTGGATCCTCGTTCCGGTTCCCTTGCACCGGAGCAAGGAGCAGGAGCGGCAATTCAATCAGGCGGACGAGCTCTGCCGGGTCGTTGCGGCCGAAACCGGATTGGAGCGGTTGGGGGCTCTGCGCAGGACGCGGGCCACGGCGTCCCAAGCTCGTTTGGATCAGGAAATGCGCTTGGAGAACCTGAAGGGCGCCTTCGCTTTGGCGAAACGGCGGGACATCGTGGAGCGGATTGCTGGGAGGCGGATTCTGCTCGTCGATGACGTGTTCACCACGGGCGCCACGACCCACGAGTGTGCAAAGGTCTTGAAAGGCCATGGAAAAGCATCCATGGTGGCCGTCATCACAGTGGCGCGGGCAGGAACGCCCCCTCTGGGTTAAAGTTGGGTTGAACCCCGGCTCACCTGCGCGACTGAACCAGAACGAATTTATCTCATGGGAATTTTCAAGAAACCATCCCTCAAGGTTTTCGGCGGCGGCAAGAAGAAGGACATGCCGGAGGGCCTTTGGATCAATTGCCCGAGTTGTGGCGCGATGCTGCACCAGGTGGAGTTGGACGAAAACCACAAGGTTTGTCACAAGTGCCTCCACCATTTCACCCTCACCGCCGAGGAACGGATCCGGCTGGTCGTGGACGCCAATTCTTTCCAGGAGATCGATATCAAACTGGAGACGACCGATCCTCTCAGCTTCCTCGATTACGGCGAGAAAGTGAAGAGCTACCAGCAGCGCACCGGGTTGAAGGACGCCATGGTGACCGGTCGTGGAGCAATTTCCGGCCACCAAATTCTGGTTGGTGCCATGGATTTCCGGTTCCTCGGGGCCAGCATGGGTTCGGTCGTCGGGGAAAAGATCACCCGGGCCATCGAGTTTGCTACCAAGGAGCGCAAGCCGGTGATTCTCTTCAGCGCTTCCGGCGGGGCCCGGATGCACGAGGGAATCCTCAGTCTGATGCAGATGGGCAAGACCAGCGCGGCCCTGGCCCGTCACCATGCCGCGAAGCTCCCCTACATTTCCGTCCTGACCCACCCCACCACCGGTGGCGTCACCGCCAGCTTCGCGACGCTCGGGGACATCATCATCGCGGAACCCAAGTGCATGATCGGGTTTGCCGGACCGCGGGTCATCAAGGAGACCACCCACCAAAGTCTGCCCACCGGTTTCCAAACTGCGGAGTTCATGTTGGATCACGGTCTGGTCGACATGATCGTGGAGCGCAAAGACCTCCGCAATCGCCTTGCGGACATCCTCGATTACTTGGCTCCGGCGAAGCCGCGCAAGGTCGCCTGACGCGCGATGAATTACGGCGAGGCGTTGGCCTGGCTCTATGGTACCCAGCCCTTCGGCATCAAGCTCGGGCTGGAGGGAACGCGCCGTTTGCTCGACGCTTTGGCGATCGATACCTCGGGCGTCACCGTTTGGCATGTGGCCGGCACCAACGGGAAGGGTTCGGTGTGCGCCTTCCTGGAATCCGTCTTGCGTGAGTCGGGCCGACGCACCGGGCTGTTCACCTCGCCTCACTTGGTCTCCTTCAGGGAACGAATCCGGATCGGCTTTGAACCGGTCGAAACGCAGCGGCTGGCGGAGGAGATTTTCCGGATTCGGGAACTGATTAAGGATTGGGATCCTCACCCGACCTTCTTCGAAGTGACGACGGCTCTGGCGCTCCGCGTCTTTCTCGATGCCGGGATTGAGGATCTGATCCTGGAGACGGGAATGGGCGGCAGGCTCGATTCCACGAACGCGGTGCCATCGAATGTGAGTGTCATTACTTCGATTGCGATGGACCACCAGAAGTGGCTTGGGGACACCCTCGGAGCCATTGCCGCAGAAAAGGCGGGTATCTTTAAGCCTGATGTCCCAGCGGTGGTCCCGGTTACTCTTCCGCTAGAGGCCACCGACGTGATCCGGCAATGTGCCGATGGCACTGGAAGTCCTCTCGCCCTCGTCGAAAACCCGCTTCCCTCTGATTGGGGATTGGGATTGCGCGGCCCTCATCAACGTTGGAACGCCGCTCTGGCGGTCGAAGCCTTGCGCTTGGTTCGACCGGAGCTCGAGGAATCCGTGGTGCGCAGGGGCCTCGCCAAGACCCGGTGGCCGGCCAGATTCCAGATCTTCGCGCAAGGAGCCCGCACCATCGTGGTCGATGGGGCGCACAATCCCGCCGCCGCAACTGTCCTGGCCGAAACCTGGCGGCAGGAATTTGGAGGGCAGCGCCCCGTTCTCATTTTCGGAACGGTGGGGGACAAGGACGCAGCTGCGATGTTTCCGTCCCTGCGCGCATTGGCGGATCAGGTCATTTTCACTTCGGTCCCAACCCAGCGGGGACGCTCCGGGGCTGACCTGGCGCTTGAGCTGGGGCTCCGGCCCGGGGACGAAGTGATCGAAGACCTCGCGGAGGCTCTGGCCCGGGAAGCTTCGGGACCCATCTTGGTAACCGGCTCGCTCTATCTTGCGGGCAAAGCCCTCGAATGTCTCGGAGCCGCCGAGGCCTTTGAACCGAGCTTGCAGTAGACTCAAGCCGGTTTGGCTTCGTCCTCGACCGGCGGGTCTCCTGCGGTGTGGATGAACCACAGATTCCGCACGTAAACGGCCCAGCCGGTGGCTTGCCCTAGAATGCCGACGATCTCCACCCGCCAGATGAAGTAGATGACGATCATTGTGGATCCGACCAAGCTGAGCCACCAGAATTCGACCGGGATCACCGAGGCCTTCGCCTTCTCGGAGGCCAGCCATTGGACTAGCATGCGGGCGGCGAAGAGGCATTGTCCGATCAAGCCAAAGGTGACCCAGAAGAGCCCGGTCCAACTGGTGATGTCGAGCACGGCGAACACTCCCGTCCAGTTGCTCTTGATCGCCTGACGACTCTTCACCTCCCTGAGAAACGCCTCCGCTTCGTAGGTCGTTTCTTTGCCTTCTCGCTTGAAGATTACGGAAGGCCCACCGTTGCGCTCCTCAATCTCTAGGCGGTCAAGGCGATCCGAGAGGTTGAAGGGTGGGATCAGCGGCTGCCCGGGGGAAGGGGCCAAATCGAGCTGATAGAGCGACCACCACGCGACCACTGGCAGGAGTACGGCGGCTGCGATCGCAGCGATGACACGTTTGCGGGTACGACTTAACACGGGAAAGGGCGAATGAGGGAGAGCGCCGGGCGCACGTCAACGCCGTATAATTATTATTTACGTACAGTTGCTGATTTCTTAGTCCTGCTTACGAAACTGAAGCGGCGTGATGCCCATGTGCCTTCGGAAATGCTGGGTGAAGCAGCTCTGGTCGTAGAACCCAAGTTCGAGAGCGATTTCACTGATCGGCGTATCGGAGTCCCGCAGACTGGCGCAGGCGGCCTGGATGCGGGTCTTGATCAGGAAGGTGCGGGGACTCGTGTGGAACACTTCCTGAAAGCGGCGATTGAACTGCCGGACGGACATGCCAGCCAATCTTGCCAGACCGGTGACCGTAATCGGTTCACGGAAATGTTCGCGTAGGTAGGAGACAGCGCGATCGAGTTGTAGATACGGAGTCATCGCGGCGTTGCGCCGTGCGTAACTTTGGACCAAGCCCATGACCCCGGCGATTTCCCCGGAGCGATCCAAGACGGGATACTTGTGGGTAAAGTACCAGTCCGGCAATCCTTGGGGATTGAAGAAGAGTTCGACGATTTTCAACTTGGGGCGACCGGTGGCAACGACCTCCTCGTCGTCCCGGCGGAAGTTGCGGGCGAGTTGATCCGGAAAAAGCTCGAAGTCCGTTTTCCCAATGATTTCCGTCTCGGATCGCATGCCGAGACTTTCCCAAAACGCCCGGTTGGCCGCCACGAGTTGAAACTCCCGGTTCTTGGCGAAAAAGGCTACCCCGGGCAGACAATCGAAAAGGCGGTCGAAGTGCGACCCCGGAGCGATCTGGGCCAGAAAGGCTTCTTTGAGAATCGGCGACGGCATGAGCGTGTGAACCTACAACTTCCGTAACCTGTTTGCGATTGGCGATCTGGCGGAAATGTGCCAGCATAGGCCTATGGCAACGCTTTCCGTAGCCCTTCCTCCGGATGCCGTTCCTACTCTGGAGAACGGCGATCAGCTTTCGAGGGCGGAATTCGAGCGCCGTTACCATGTCACGCCGGCGGTCAAAAAAGCCGAACTTATCCAAGGAAAACCGCTCCAAGGAAGAGTGACGACCGGGAGCTGTCATGCCAACGCTAAGTCCGAGCGGCCGCCTGCTCGCCAGTGCCGTTGCTGCGGCCACCCACGCGTCGCGCTTGTGGGAACCGGAGACGCTGAGACCGATCCGTGATGCGCGCTGAAGACCGGGTAATGCCCGTGGAAAACAAAAAGGCACGGCGAACCTTTTCGCCGTGCCGATGTGTGCTCTTACAAACCGGATCGCCGGTCGAAGAAAGGGTTGTTGATTCTCAGGCTTCTTCGCCCAACGCATACCGCGTGAAGCGGCGGACGATGAGGTTTTCGCCGAGTTCCGCGATCTTCTTCTTGAGCAGTTGCTCAATCGTTTGATCGGGGTCCTTGATGAAGCCCTGCTCCAGAAGGCAGGTCGTGCTGTAGAACTTGTTCAGCTTGCCTTCGAGGATTTTGGCCATCGCAGCGGCGGGCTTGCCCTTCATTTGTTCGATGAAAATCTCCGACTCCTTCTCGATAAGCGCGGCGGGGACTTCCTCGCGGCGCACGTAGAGAGGGGAGGCGGCGGCGATGTGCAGGGTCAAATCACGCACGAAATCGCGGAACTGGCTGTTCTTGGCCACGAAATCCGTCTCGCAGTTCACCTCGATGAGCACACCGATCCGGCCTTCCATGTGGATGTAGGAGGCGACCACGCCTTCCTTTGCTTCGCGGCCGGCCTTCTTTTCGGCCACTTTGGCATCGCGTTTCCGCAGTTCGGTGATCGCCTTTTCCATGTCACCCCCGACCTCGGTGAGGATGTTTTTGCAGACCATCATGGCAGCTCCGGTCTTGTTGCGGAGTTCCATGACGAGCGCGGCGCTCACCGCCGGCGCAGCGGCCGGGGTGGTGGGAGCGGGTGCCGGGGCGCTGGCTGGCTTTGCGGCGGTTTCCTTCTTCGGTGCGGCTTTCTTGGCAGTTTTCTTGGAGGCGGGCATGGGCGCTTCGAGGTTGGTTTGGAGAGGAAGAACAGGGCGCGAAATCAGCGGCCCTTGATGTTCAGAATCGGTGCGATCAGGCGCTGCAGGATGAGCCGGATCGAACGGATCGCGTCGTCGTTGGCCGCGATCGGGTAATCGATGATATCCGGATCGCCGTTGCTATCGACGATCGCCACGATCGGAATGCCCAAACGGCGGGCTTCGGCGACGGCGATCGTTTCGCGGGCGGAATCAACGATCACGAGGGCGTCGGGATAACGCTCCATCTTGCGGATCCCGTTGAGGTTCTTTTGCAGCTTGGCGCGTTCCCGTCCGAGGGCGGCCAGCTCCTTTTTGCTCATCTTCTTGAACTCAGGGGACTTTTCGATGCCCTCCAAGTAGTCGAGGCGCTTGACGCTCTTGCGGATGGTTTCCAAGTTGGTGAGGGTTCCGCCCAGCCAACGATGGTTGACGAAGAACTGGTCACAGGCTTCAGCGGCTTCCCGGACGGCTTCCTGAGCCTGGCGTTTGCAGCCGACAAAGAGGAGGCGCTTGCCGCCGTCGTAGAGATCGGCCAGGTAATCGGCCGCTTTATCGATCTGGCCAACGGTGGCCTCCAGATTGATGATGTGGATGTTGCTGCGCTCTTCCAGAATGAAGGGCCGCATCTTGGGATTCCACTTGCGGCTTTGGTGGCCGAAGTGAACACCGGCTTCGACAAGTTCGACGAGAAGTTCCTGAGACATGATTTTGGTGCCGCTTTGAATCAAGACGGCGATTTGGTTTGCGAAGATCCTCCAAGATACCGTTTGGTCCCAAAAAGGACCTCTTCGCAGATGATTGCGTTTTGGCGGAAAACGGGACCGGTAGGTTGCCTTGCGTCACCGAGAAATCAAGGGCGTTTTCTGCTGACTTTCGCGCCGCTTTTCGCCATGTTGCCCCAGCTATGGGTTTTCGCGTCCGGTTTCTCCCTGTGATGGCTTGCTTGATGCTGGCCCTCATCGGAGTGCATGCGCAGATTTTCGAGAACCGCGAAGAATCTGGCCGGCAGTTCGACGACCATTACCTGCCGCAAATGTCCCAGATCCTCGAGGAGGGCCATTACGACATGATCGCGGAGGCCTCCTCTCAGGCCCTGACGCGCTCGGCCGCGCCCTGGAAGTGGGAGATTCTCCGGCTCCGTGCGCTGGAAGCGTTGGGGCGCTGGGAGCAGGCCCGGGAGGAATTGCCGGCGCTGGTCAAAAAGTACGCCAGCGAGGTCGTTTTCCTTGCGGAAGCCTATCGCCTTCATCTCGTATTGGGACAGGGTGAAGCTGCGGCTGCCGTCCTTAAGCAGGCCAATGAAGAGGCTCGCAATCGGCCGCTTCCGGAACGTTCCGCCGTTGAGTTGGTTGCGCTGGGCCGGATCGCGGCCGCCTTGGGCGCAGATCCCGAGCGCGTCCTCAAACAGTTTTTCGGCGCCGCCAAGACCAAGGATCCGAAGCTGTCGAGCGCCTTTCTGGCCGCCGGCGAATTGGCTCTGTCCAAATCCGACTACGCCCGCGCCGCCACCGAATTTCGCGGTGGGCTGCAGATCGCGCCGCGCGATCCGGCTCTTCGCTATGGGTTGGCTCGCGCCTTTTGGCCGAGTGACCGGGAAGAGGCGGTGGCCAACGCGGAACGGGCCATCGAAGTCAATCCCTCCCACGCCGGCGCGCTCCTGCTTCAGGCGGAACAGCTGATGGACTCCGAGAGCTACGATGAGGCCGCTCAGCGCCTCCAGAGAGTCGTGGAGGTCAACGCCGCCCACCCGGTTGCCTGGGCCATGCGTGCCCTGATCGCCAACCTGCGGGACAACGACGAGGAACTCGCCCGCCAATCCGTCGAGGAAGCCTTCAAACTCCGTCCCCGCAATCCGGAAGTCCCGCACGTCATTGGCCGTGGTCTCTCCAGGCACTACCGCTTCGCCGAGGGGGCCGCCGAGCAGCGCCGGGCCCTTGAATGGGATCCGTCCTTTGTGGCGGCGCGCATCCAGTTGGCGGGCGATCTGCTTCGGCTCGGGGATGAAGAAGGGGCCTGGATGCTCGCCGCAGAAGTGGCCAAGGCCGATTCCTTCAACGTCCTCGCCTTCAACTACTTGAAATTGAGAGATCAACTGGCCGCTTACGAAACCCGGCGAACGGACCATTTCACTCTGCGGATGCGCCCAGAGGAAATGGCGCTTTACGGTGATCGGGTCCAGGCTCTTCTCGAAGAGGCTCGCACCCGTTTCCTCTCCAAATACGGCGTGAAGCTGGGGGGACCGACCTTGGTCGAGTTCTTCGCCGAGCAACAAGATTTCGCGATCCGCACGTTCGGGGAACTGGGCGGCGCGGGCTATCTCGGGGTCTGTTTTGGCACGGTGATCACGGTAAATAGTCCCGGGTCGCACGCCAGCGGTCAGACCAATTGGGAGGCGACGCTCTGGCATGAATTTTGCCACGTGGTGACTCTGACCGCGACCCGGAACCGCATGCCGCGTTGGCTTAGCGAGGGCATCTCGGTTCACGAAGAACGTCTCCGCGATCCGGGTTGGGGGCAACCCATGACCCCGAAGTGGCGCGCCCGGATTCTGCGCAAGGACGGCTTGACTCCGATTGCCGACCTGAGCAGCGCCTTTCGTGGCGCGGAGAAACCGGACGACCTCATGTTCGCCTACTTCCAGTCCGCCATGGTGGTGGATTTTCTCGTCGAGACCTACGGCGAGGACCGCTTCCGTAAGTTGCTAACGCGGCTCGGGCAGGGGGAACCGGCCAACGCCGCGCTCGCCGCTGCGTTTGAGGAACTGGAGACCTTGCAAAACAAGTTCACCGCTTTCGCCAAGGCACGGGCAGAAGCGTATGGGCCTGGGATCGACTGGACCCGCCCCGACGAATTGGCGGTGGACCCGTTTCAGGCCGAAGATCCCCTTAAGGCGCATCCGCAAAACTACTGGGTGCGCCACGCCCACACCCTGAAGCTTTTGGAGGAGAAGCGTTGGGAGGAGGCCGCGCGATCCGCTGAGATCCAGATCGGGCTGTTCCCTGCTTATGTCGGAGAGGAAAATGGCTACGAACTCCTGGCTCGTGCGTCGGGAGCCTTGGGCGATGATCGGGGGGAAGCGTCCGCTCTGCGTCTTTGGACTCAGCACAGCGCCACCGCTTCGGCGGCTTGTCTGCGGCTGTTGGAACTGGACCTGAGAGCGAAAAACTGGAAGGGAGTGAAAGACACTGCCCCCCGCCAACTCGCCATCAATCCGTTCATCAAACCGGCTCACTACGCATTGGGGTACGCCGCCCAGGAAAGCGGAGATCAGGCGACGGCGATCGATTCCTTCGAAAATCTGCTTCTTTTGAAACCGGAGAATCCGGCCGAGGTCCACTACCGATTGGGCCGATTGCTCTCCGGCAGCGATCCCAAGCGTGCCCGATACCACGCGATTGATGCCCTTCTGGAGGCTCCTCGTTATCGCGAAGCGCACGATCTCCTTGTCGAACTGAAGGGGGGAAATCCATGAACCTGCGCATCTCCGGACTGCTTTTGGTGGGCCTGATGCTCGTGGCGGAGGCGCGCGACAATCCGCGGACCCACATCCGGGGGGCCGGCGATTTTCCGGATTGGGAGGGGAGCAAGGAAATGCCCAACGACGCGTTTCGTTTCGCCCGGGTTCGCTACGATTCCTGGCAGGAGGGCTATTCCCGGCGTTCCGGCAAGTGGCAAACCGATTATCCGGAAGCGGAACTAAATTTCTCCTGGCGGCTTCAGGAATTGACCTCGCTGCGGGTTCACCCGGACCCGGTCGTGGTCGAAATCGATGCGGAGCAGATCAAGCCCTACCCCTTTATCTATATGGTGGAGCCTGGTCACATCACCATCACCGAGCAGGAGGCCTCCATCCTCCGGGACTATCTCTTAAACGGCGGGTTCCTCATGGTCGATGATTTCTGGGGTGACGAGGAATGGGATGGCTTTTATCGGGCCTTCAAGATGATCTTTCCGGATCGGGAACCGGAGGAACTCCCAATCTCCCACGAGATTTTCCATTGCGTCTTTGACCTCAAGGAAAAGCCGCAGATTCCCGCGATCGGCACGGCTCTGGAAGCCCGGGATTCCGGTCTGGGAGTCACGTATGAATGGTACAAGCAAGGCGCCGAAACCCCGCATTATCGGGCCGTCTTCGATGATGAGGGGCGCATGATGATGATCATCTGCCACAACACGGACCTGGGCGACGGCTGGGAGAGGGAAGGGGAGAACGAATGGTATTTCCGGGAATTCTCCGAGAAGAAATCCTTCCCGATGGGCATTAACATCGTGTTTTACGCGCTGACTCACTGAAACGTTTATGGATTACGCACTGGAAAAAGAAACGGTGGAGCGGCTCGGACAGGCCCGGGATCAGATCGAAGCGGAACTGGCCAAGGTCATCGTGGGGCAGAAAGATGTCATCGGGCAGCTCCTCATCGCCCTGCTCAGCGGCGGGCATTGCCTGCTGACCGGCGCGCCCGGGCTGGCCAAGACGCTGCTCATCCGCACGTTGGCGGATGTCTTCGATCTCTCGTTCCACCGGATCCAATTCACCCCGGACCTGATGCCTTCCGATATCACCGGAACGGAAATTCTCACCCAGTCGGCTTCGGGGGAGCGATCTTTGGAGTTTCAGAAGGGGCCCATCTTTGCGAATCTCATTCTCGCGGACGAGATCAACCGGACCCCGCCCAAAACGCAATCCGCGCTTTTGGAAGCGATGCAGGAACACCAGGTCTCGGTGGCCGGCAGGGCCCTTCGCCTGGAGGAACCGTTCTTCGTTCTCGCGACTCAGAATCCGATCGAAATGGAGGGCACCTACCCGCTCCCCGAGGCACAGCTCGACCGGTTCATGTTCAACGTGATCATCGATTACCTGAGCGAAGACGATGAGGTCGCCGTGGTCCGCAAAACCACGGGCGCGCCCGGAGAAGCCCCGCGCCATCTCTTCAACGGTGCCGATGTCCTCAATTTCCACCAGGTGGTCCGGCGGGTTCCGGTATCCGAGGATGTGGCTCGTTTTGCGGTTCGCCTGGTGGCCGCCTCGCGTCCGCATCGGGACGGAGCCTCTTCGTTCGTCAACGAATGGGTGGAGTGGGGAGCCGGCACGCGTGCGGCGCAAAACCTGATTCTCGGCGGCAAGGCGCGAGCTTTGCTCGAAGGGCGGGCGCATGTCACCGAGGCCGACGTCCGGGCTTTGGCCCAACCTGTCCTGCGACATCGCATTCTGGTTAATTTCCGTGCTGAGGCGGAAGGCGTTACGGTCAGCCAAGTCATTGATCACCTGCTCGCGACGTGAACACCCCGACGGCACCGGACGCTACGCGGTTTCTCGATCCCGCCACCCTGATGCGGATCCGGTCGCTGGAAATGCGGGCCCGGGCCGTGGTCGAGGGCTTTTGGCGTGGTCTGCACCGCAGCCCGTTCCACGGGTTCTCCGTCGAGTTCAGCGAATACCGGCAGTATACTCAGGGCGACGATCCTCGTTACATCGACTGGAAAGTCCTTGCCCGGAGCGACCGCCACTTCATCAAGAAGTTCGAGGATGAGACCAGTCTGCGCGCCCATTTCTTCGTCGACCAAAGCCGGTCCATGACCTTCGGTTCGGGCGCGGTGCGCAAGGTGGATTATGCCAACACGCTGGCCGCGAGCCTGGGCTATTTTCTATCCAAGCAGGGTGATGCCATCGGCCTGACGACGTTTCACGAACAGATCGCGGAACAGCTGCCGCCGCGTTCCCGGCCCGGACACTTGCGCCGCTTCATGGCGATGCTCCATCGCGACTGTCAGGGGGCGGCTACCGGTTTGGGGGACATGTTGCGGTGCGTGCCCGTTCTTTGCCGCAAGCGCGGGTTGGTGGTGATCGTTTCCGATTTTCTGGTGCCCGCCGAGGAAATCGTCGGCGGGTTGAGGTCCCTCCGCGCTGCGGGGCACGACGTTGTTCTCTTCCGGGTGCTTGACCCGGTGGAAGTCAGCTTCGAGTTCGATCGGGCCGGGCATTTCCATGACGCCGAGAGCGGGAGCGAGGTCTTCGTCGATCCGGTGGAGGCCAAGCAACGTTACCTCCAGCGTTTCGCCGCCCACGAACAAGAGGTGCAGCGGGCGGCCCGGGAAAACCGGATTGATTGGGTCAGTCTCACCACGGATCAACCGTTGGAAGAAGCGCTCTGGAGTTTCCTGACCCGGAGGCGGCGTCAACGCAATGGCAATGCTCGGGGCCGCCGGACGCGGAATCGTTGAGAGGAGCTTGCGTTGCCGCGAGGCTTCCGCAATGCTCGAGGAATCCGATGCTTCGTCCGCGCAAGAAATACACCGTCTACGACCTCCGGCAGCTCAAGGGCAAACGTTGCCTGACCCACATCCACGTGAAGTCGCCGGAGGAGGCCGCTGCCGCCGAGGCCGCTGGAATCGATCTCATGAGCTGCAGCTTCGATACACCGGAATCCCAGGCCCGGCTGCCTCTTCTCGTGTCCGCCGCTCCTAACAGCTTTTTGTCGACCGCGACTCCCCACGGACTGGCCTCGCCCGAGGAGGCGATTCGCGTGGCCTTCCGAGCGTTGGAGGCTGGCGCGAGTTCGGTCTACTGTTCGGCGAGTGCCTTCATTGTGGAGGCCATGGCTCGCGAAGGGATCCCGGTCGTCGGTCACCTGGGCATGGTTCCTCGTCATGTCACTTGGACCGGCTATCGCGCCATCGGGAAAACGGTGGAGGAGGCACAAGAGCTCTACCGCCGCATGAAGGAATTGGAGAGCGCGGGTGCGTATGCGGCTGAACTGGAAGTGGTTCCGCACAACTTGGCGCGGTTTCTCTCCGCGCGGACCGCCATGCTTCTAATGTCTTTGGGGTCCGGTAGCGGTTGTGATACGCAGTTCCTCTTCTCCGATGATATCCTGGGAGATTACGAGGACCGCCTCCCGCGCCACGCCAAGGCCTATCGCAACTTTCTGGAGGAAAATCGTCGCCTCCAGAGGGAGCGGATCGCGGCATTTTCGGAATACGTTGCCGACGTTCAGAAAGGCCGGTTTCCGCAACGTTGCCACCTCGTGGAAATGGACGAGGCCTTGCTCAGCGAAGTGGAGCGAAGCGTCGGTTCGTAGCCCTGCTCATGGGCTTTCTTGGGGCGTGCCCGGAACGATCCGCCCTTTGAGTACCAGTTCGGTCCTGCCGGTCGGATTTTCCTCGTCCCCGAAGAACACTTCATTAAACGTGTCCGGGGCGTCCCGGAAGCCGCGCAGGGTGGCGACTTTTCCGTTCGCCAAATCGACCTTCGTGCGGAATTCACGAAATTGATGGATCTGTTCCCCAGCGCGGTTTTTCTCGTCGCTTACCGAGATCTGCGGAAGGAGTTGCAGGCTTACCTTATTCCCGTCGCGTTCGGGATGAACGAGGACCGACGTGGAAATGCGAGTCGTATCGAACACCGGCAATTGCACGGTGCCGTTGTTCAGAAAGGGGCCGATTGCAGTGGGCCGGGGTAAGCGGGTTTGCATCGGGATTGTGCCAGTCATGCCGAAGGGGAGAACTCGCGAGCCGTAGTTGATGAACCCCACGAAGTCGACATTTTGGTAGCTCACGTTCATGGTAACGCTGCCGTCCGGATTGGGAAATTCCTGGGACTCCAGCGTGGTGCCGAGTGCACCACGCCCAAATCGAGTTGGGGTGGCCGGGATGATCACGTAGCTGGCGTTCGGTTGGATCATGACCCTGGGTGGAGCCAATTCCGTTGGGAAAAGGAAGTCCCGTCCCGAACGGACCGGATTGGCAAAAGGGTCTAAGGCCGGAGCTGGATTGGCCTGGATCACTCCGCCGGTGCGGACTCCGACACTCAGTTCAAGCACTGGTGGCGGCACGTTCAAGTTGCGGATGGCTTCCGCTGCAGCCGCCACTCCCTCCGGTTGATCGATGATCAGCACGGCACCCTTCTCCGGGAGAATCACGAACCGGCCCTCCGCCGAAAGGACCGCTTGGATGGCGGGCTTGAGAAGTTCCGCCGGGGCGAAGTTCGAGGAGATTTCCTGGCGCACTGGTTCCTGGGCGCACAGCGATCCACAGGCCAACCAAACCAGGAGCAAGGCGAGGCGCATGGAGCCAGTGTGCTCCAAACCTGCGAAGATGGCGAGCGTCGTTTGGAGGCTAGGACCCCGCGAGGGCGAGGCCGGCAAACACGGATTTCGCCGGTGGTTCGGCAGGGACCTCAATGTCCCTAGCTAGGTGGCGATCGCAGATCTCGAAAAACTCGACTTCCTCGCGGGCCCGCCGGATTTCGTGGAGAAAACGTTCTTCCTCGCTCAAACCCGGGACAATGAAGTTTAGGTACCGCTTTATGCGGGTGATGTGCTGAAACGTTGTGGCTTCGGTGCTGCGGGTCTCGTGGTAGAGCATCTCGATATACCTCCGCACATCCGAGGAACCGTGCGGTGTCGGCGTGTTTCCGGTTTCGAAATACTGTCTCAGAATGGCGAAGATCCAAGGATGACGGATCGCTCCACGACCGATCATGAGGCCCGCCGCCCCCGTTTCCCGCAATGTATGCAAGGCGGTCCTGAGGGAGACAATGTTGCCGTTGGCAAACACGGGGCAGGGGAGGCGCTCCACCGCGAGCCGGATCTTGTCGTAATGGATCGCGGTGTTGTAGCGCTCCGCCACGGTTCTTCCATGGACGGAAAGGGCATCGATCTTGTGCCGGGAAAAGATGTCGAGTAGCCGTTCGAACTCGTTTGGGCTCTCGTAGCCAATTCTTGTTTTCACGGTAAAGGCAACGCTTACTGAAGCCCGGAGTGCCTTCAGTATCGCATCGACCTTTGCGGGATCGCGGAGAAGTCCGCCCCCCGAGTTCTTGCTGCACACGCACGGTGCGGGGCAACCGAGGTTGAGATCAATTCCTGCCACGGGGTATCGTTGCAATTCCTCAGCGGTGGCCACCAATCGGTCAATGTCTTGCCCGATCATCTGGGCAATCACGGGCTTACCGGTGGGATTCTCCACGATGGAACGGAGAATCTCCCGGTCGGGACGCGAGTGAGCATGGACCCGAAAGTACTCGGTGAAATAGAGATCGGGGTCGCCATAGCGATGGAGCACCCGCATGAAATCCAGATCCGTTATCTCCTGCATCGGCGCGAGCGCCAGCGGGGGGCGGTGAACGGGGAGGGAAGGAATGCCGGGCCGGTCGGCGCTCACCAGTAGGTCGGCTCCTTTACCTCGATCTCCTCACTTACTCTGGCTCCGGCAAAAAAATTTCCACCGCTGGGTGTGGTCAATCGATACAGCTTGCGGGACGAATCCCATTTCGACCTGAGGTGCTTGCCGTCCTTCACGATCGGCTCCAACTTTAAGCCCCCTTGGAATCTGTTCCAACGATCTAGGAGATACCAGGAATCGCCGATCCGAAGGACGCCGAATTGGTGCTTCAGTCGGGGAACTGCGTCGGGGTTCGAGGTCTTGTAGCGGTTCTGGCAGTGAAGGACATCCGACTTCGGAAATCCGTAGTGCTTCGCCAAGCAGATCGTGACGATGGCACCTTCTCCGCAGTTCCCATACTGGTAAAAGCCGTCGATCGGCTTTTTGAAGAGCCGGTCGATGAGTGTCTTTTTGACGCCGCTGCAGTCGCCAGGCCATATTGAAGCGATTAGCTTCTTGCGCTCCGCCCAAAATGGATCGGAAGGACTTCGCGGAGCATTCTTCATGTGACCGGCGAGACGGGAATACTGACTGATCTGTTCTCCCAGAGCGCGCTTCTTGGCTTCGAGATCGCTCGGAGCTTTTCCGGGCCAGACGAAAATTTTGGTCCCTTGGTGCTCCCCGATGTCCGCTGGAGAAGAGGTGGTTAGGATAGTGCCCAACAGCACGACCAAGATTGCGATGCTCCCCTGCGAAGGCGGGCGGGTGGGAGTTAAGTGAAGCGTGTCGTGCAGCGGGCGTGAGTGCAAATCCATCGACCGGAACTGATGCGCCAACCGGCCGGTCCGTCAAGCGGCGACGGCTGAGACGTCGCCGCTGGCTCGGGACTCTTCTGGGCCGCCAATGAATGGGCCCCAGAACTCCGGGTCATAGAGAAACCATTTGTGGCAGCCGAAAGGAAGCGACCTGCCATTCATCTCGTAAAGGACCGCTGGATTGACTTCAAAGCTGAACTTCCTGGCCTCTTCAAGTGGGGCAATGGAAAAGCTGGGACAAGCGATCCCCGCATAGCGGCTCCAAAAGACGTCCTCAGCGACCGTCTGAAGGTGATCGAGATAGCTGAGGGGCCACTTCACGAGAGGCGATAATCCCGGCCGATGCAACGCCCCGAGGGCGTCCTCCCAAAAGCGAGTCACGGTGAGGCAGGAAGCCAGCCGACGAAGAGAGAAACCGGAATTCCCCACCGCCGTCATGGGATCGTCTGCGGTCGCCTCCGAAAACCGGGCAAACCAAGGGGCACCAATGTAATCATAAGGTTTCCCGCACCACAGATCCAACTCATCTCGAAATGCGTAGGCGTCGAGCTCATAGGTGAGTATGTGGCTGTAATTTTGAAATTTTTGATAAAAATCAAAACTACACTTCATGCGGTTGTAGGCTTTCAGAGATGATTGCCAGCCAGCGGGAACTCGCTCCTCCGCGAAGTTGCTGCCGATTCGGTGGTAGGCGGATGTATCCATCCCCTCAGGCACCACCAGGATGATCGTTCGACGGCTGAAAACCTCCAGGCATCGCCGAAAGGACAGTTGCGCATGAGCATCCAATACGGGCGTATGGCTCGGGATCATTACGCAGGGTTCCTTACCAGCAGCAAACGCCATGGTCTCGGCATCGACCATCTCAAGGTTCAGAACGCGGGCTAGGAGATCTCTTTTCCAGGTGGTCATGACCAAATGCTGTTCAAAGAAGCGCCGCTTCTGAATCGTCCAGCGGACTCCCCAGCGACCTGAAAAGATCGTCTTTTTCGGCATCGAAGTCAAAAAAACAGCGCGCAATTACAGGTTTCACGACTATGGCGTTACGATATTTATAATTTCAGCTCTCAGAGGCTTGCGTTCTGGAAATTAAGACGCATCTTTCACCTGTCTTCTCTCCGCTGCTGTCCAGGTCTTTTCGGGCCGTCGATTTCGCGGAGCCAGTTTGCTTCCATGAAACATCGATTCTTCTTCCGGTTTCTGACGATCGCGGTCGTATTGCATTGCGCCGTTGCCTTCGGCCAAATCAAAATCAACGCGGGAGGAACAGCCGCTGGAGCCTTTGCTGAGGACAGTGGCTTTACCGACGGGTTTCCCTTCACCGCGATTGTGCCGATCGCGGGCGTCGCGGGGGTTCCTGAAGAGGTTTATCAGTCGGAGCGTTACGGAAACTTTGTCTACACCTTGGGCGGCTTGCCGGCAAACACGTCCTGTGAGGTAAGGCTGCACTTCGCGGAGATCTACTGGACCGAAGTGGGTAAGCGTGTCTTCAATGTCACGATCAATGGAGTTGCCGCACTAACGGACTTCGATATATTCGCCGAAGCTGGAGCCACCACTGCGCTGGTCAAGTCTTTTCCGGTGACCGCAGATGGGGGCGGGAAAATCGTCGTTGAGTTCATTTCCGGCATAGATAATGCGAAGGTAAGCTCTCTTGAGGTGATTCAATCGTTCACGGGCAACTACACGGCCAAACCGGCCATTCAGCCGAGGAAGGGAGCCGATGGCGCGGTGGGGGCGTTCATGAATGGAAAGCTTCCTGCGCTAAATCCGTCGCAGTCGTCAACTTCTGGTGGATGGGCTGTCGAACCCGCGTTCCCGGGTCTGGCTGGTCAATTCTATGACGTGATGGATCTGCTGCCGGTTCCCCGGACCAATCCCGCGCAGGTGATCATCAGAGAGCGGCGCGGTATTGTAACGATGTTCGAAGAGAATCCGGCAGTAACCACCGCTCAGGTCAACCAGTTTCTGAATATCGAAGATCGCGTTTCAACGAACCACAATGGCGGAATCAGCAGCTTTGTGTTCCATCCTGATTTCAACCTGCCGGGATCTCCCAATAAGGATTATGTCTATGCCTGGTATCAGACCATCCAAAATAACGTGATGTTCAACCGGCTGTCCCGGTTCACCAGGAATCCGGCGACCAACAAGGTGAATGTTGCCTCTGAATTGGTAATGATCCAGCAGTTGGATCTGCCTCCCTTTGATCATACCGGCGGAGCGATGTATTTCGATGACGACGGCTTTCTAGTCCTTGCCATCGGTGACTTGGAATGGACTGATGAGATTTATGAGCAGGCGTTGACGGTGAATACCATGTTCCAGAGTTCCGTGATCCGGATCGATGTGGACAAGGATCCCTCTCGGAGCTTTCCGCCAACGCGCACCCTTCAAGGTGGGGTGGTCAACGAAATCAACACCACGAAGAGCTTGGTTTCCGGGAAATATGCAGGGGCGGGGAATTTCTCGGGCATTGGATACTACATCCCAAATGACAATCCCTACAATAACGTAACGGATGCTCTCAAAGAGCATTACGCTAAGGGGGTTCGCAATCCGTGGAACATGACCAGGGATCCTCTTACGGGCGACCTTTACATGTTTGATGCTGGGTCCAATGCGGCTCCAATCTACGAGGAAATCAATCTGCTTGCGAAAGGGGCAGACTACGGTTGGCCTTACTGGGAGGGGCCTGTTTCGAAAACTTACGAAACGGGTGTCGCTGCGCCCACCACGCCCATCGGGACCTTTACCTTGGATTACTGGAGCTATAATCACGACAATGGGAACGGTAATGCGATTGCGGATGGCGAAGTCTATCGTGGCTCCGCGCTTCCCGCACTTAACGGAAAAATGATCTTCAGCGACTTTGGTTCAGGGCGAATCTGGTCGGTTGAGGGACAGGGGAGCACAAAAACGAGCAAGCTTCTTCTTGATGGAGACACGGGTGTTTCCGGCATCGACGTCAGCACTGATGGTGAAACGCTCTACGTGATTTACTACAATATCGGGCAGATTTACAAACTGAAGAGTGTCGGCGTCCCCAATCCGCAGCCGCCTGCCTTGCTCTCTGCGACAGGTGTCTTTTCTGATCTGGCTACGCTCACTCCGGCACCGGGCTTGATTCCGGTTGAGCCCGCTTCCCCGCTCTGGAGTGACGCTTCGTCCAAGCATCGCTGGATCGCGATTCCCAATGATGGTGTTCGCAATACCGCTGGCGAGAAGATCGTGTTTTCCCAGAATGATGAATGGAGCTTCCCTGTGGGATCGGTCTTCGTGAAGCATTTCGAGCTTCCCTTCAATGCGGCCAATCCGAATAGCGTCTACCGGCTGGAGACCCGCTTCCTCGTTCACGGTCCGGATGGATACTACGCGTTCACCTACAAGTGGAACGATGCAGGGACTGAAGCGTATTTGGCCGCTGAGGGGTCTACCGTCACAATTCCGGTGACGAAGGCTGGAGGTGCGGTCGTTGATCAGGTTTGGCAGTTTCCCAGCCAGGCGGCTTGTATGGACTGCCATCAGGCCAACTCAGGCAGAGTTCTCGGAATCAAGACGCGTTCGTTAAACTGGGAGTTGCCTTACGCTGATGTTCCGTCCCAGAACCAGCTGGCCTACCTGAACTCAAAGGGGATGTTCACCCAGTCGCTGAATCTAGCGCAACTTTCTTCCTACATCACCGCGAAGAGTCTTAGTGATACCACTGCTTCTGTCGAATTGCGGGTTCGTTCATACATCGATATGAACTGTTCGCATTGCCACAGGCCGGGCTCGATCGCGGGCCGGGCTACGTTTGATGGCAGGATGACCACTCCGCTTGCCCTTGCCTCCCTTTTGGATGAGCCTCCGCACGCGGACGCCCTCGGTTTGACGAATCCAAAGGTTATCAAACCCGGGGATGCGGCGAACTCGTTGCTATTTGCCCGGGACTCCAGTCGCAGCCCTCTCGTGCAGATGCCTCCGTTGGGGACTACCGTGGTCGACAATCCCTACGTTGCCCTACTGAGTTCCTGGATTAACGGGATGACCTCGGTGCCTGTTGACTCTGACGGTGATGGCGTTCCCGATGGCGAGGATGCGTTCCCCAACAACCCCCTGGAATCTGTGGATACCGATGGGGATGGAGTGGGCGACAATGGAGATGCGTTCCCGGCCGACCCCTTGGAAACCAAGGATTCTGACGGCGATGGTGTTGGCGACAACACTGTGCTCGGTCCGAGGCAACCGGTTTTGGCTCTGAATGCCGGTGGGGTGGCTGTTGGTAGTTTCGCTGCGGATTCCTCATTCAGCGGTGGCGCTGCTGCCTCAAATGCGGCAACTGTCACTGGTGTGCCGACAGGGGTTCCTGCGGGAATTTACCAGAGCGAGCGCAATGGCAACTTCAGTTACACATTCTCGGGGCTAAGTCCGGCCTCGTTCCATCGAGTGGAGTTGCACTTCGCGGAGACTCAGTGGACCACCGCCGGTAAGCGCAAATTTGACGTGACGGCGAATGGTAAGCTTGTCCTCGACAACCTGGACCTCATCGTCGCGGCTGGTGGCGTCAATAAGGCTTATGTGAAGCCGGTTACCCTAAAGCCCGATTCGAATGGCAACATCACGATCGTGTTTGCTGGAGTGCTGGACAAAGCCAAGGTTAATGGTGTGTCCATCGTGAAACATCTTGCGGTCACGGCATCTGACAGCGACGGCGATGGAGTGGGCAATGGGCAGGATGCATTCCCGAATGATCCGTTGGAGTGGAGCGACTCTAACGGGGATGGCGTCGGCGACAACACATTGTTGGGGGCTACCCAAAGTATCAAATCAATCAACTCGGGTGGAATCGTCAGGGGCAACTTTGACGCGGATTCGAACTTCACGGGAGGGCGCGCCGCCTCGGTTACGACGCTAACGGTGACGGATATCCCAACTGGTGTTGTTCCGGGAATCTACAGGTCGGAGCGCTACGGGAACTTTACCTATGCATTCGCCGGCCTGATGCCGTCGGCTTATCACAAGCTGGATCTTCACTTTGCGGAGATTGCATTCACGGCCCCGGGCAAGCGCAAGTTTGACGTCCTCGTAAACGGGAGGTTGTTGCTGAACGACTTTGACATCTTCGCGGGGGCGGGCGGGGCTAAGAAGGCGATCGCCAAATCGTTCTCGATCAGAGCGGACGCCAGCGGGAAAATCGCCATCCAGTTCCTCTCTGTGGTGGGGCAGGCGAAGGTCAATGGCCTCTCCCTGTCGAAACAGAACGCCATTACGGCTTTGGACGGTGACGGCGACGGCGTACTTGATGCCCAGGATGCTTTCCCGGCCGATGCCGCAGACTGGAAGGATAGCGACGGAGATGGCTATGGAGACAACGCCGACGTGTTTCCTGCTGATTTTCTGGAGTGGAGCGATTCCAATGGAGATGGTGTCGGTGACAATACGCTTTTGGGTGCGACCCAAACGCTAAAGCTGATCAATTCGGGTGGGACCTCCACTGGTGTGTTTGTAGCGGATTCGAACTTCAAGGGCGGGCGCACAGCTTCGGTCCGGAACCTGGTGGTGACGGAGGTTCCCGCTGGCGTGTCTCCTGCAATCTATCGGACGGAGCGAAATGGGAGTTTTGCCTACACGTTCACCGGGCTGATGCCATCGGCCTATCACAAGCTCGATCTGCACTTTGCGGAAATTGCCTATACGGCCGCCGGGAAGCGTAGGTTCGACGTCCTTCTGAATGACAGGTTGGTGCTCAATGACTTTGACATCTTCCAGGAGGCGGGCGGGGGCAAGAAGGCGATCGTCAAGCCGTTCTCTCTCCGCTCGGACGCCACTGGAAAGATTACCGTCCAATTCACCTCAGTGGTCGGGCTTGCGAAGATCAATGGTCTATCCTTGTTCAAACAGAACGCCATTACTAGGTTGGATGGCGATGGCGATGGTGTGCTTGACGTTCAGGATACTTTCCCTGCCGACGCGGCCGAGTGGAAGGACACCGATGGAGATAGTCGTGGAGATAATTCCGACTTGTTTCCTACCGATCCGCTTGAATGGAGTGATTTCAATGGTGACGGGATCGGTGACAACACGGTCTTGGGTGCGTTGCAGCGGATCAAGTCGATCAACTCGGGTGGGGGCGAAGCAGGTCTCTTCCTTGCGGATTCCAACTTCACGGGAGGCTCTGTCCTGGCTTCTCCGATCACGGCAACTGGGGTTCCGTCTGGCGTCGCGCCGGGGATCTTCCGGACCGAGCGAAACGGAAACTTCGTTTACACTTTCGCCGGGCTAGACGTTACGGCCTACCACCGTATCGAGCTCTACTTTGCGGAGATTGTCTTGACGGCATCCGGCAAGCGTAAGTTTGATGTCAAGGCTAACGGCAAGTTGATCCTGAACGATTTGGACGTCTTTGCTGAGGCAGGAGAAGCCAGAGTCGCCATCACAAAGGCGTTCACAATCAAGCCGGATGCCACTGGGAAGATCACCATCCAGTTCACTTCGGTGGTGAATAGGGCAAAGCTTAGTGGGTTGTCCATCTTCAAGCATCTTCCTGTTGCAACTCCTGTGTCAGCCTCCAGTCCCCTCGCGTTGCGTTCCGATCCAGGGATCGTTGATTCGGACGAGGACGGTGTGCCTGACAGCCAAGATGCATTTCCCGATAATCCAGCGGACAGTGTGGATAGCGATGGTGACGGCGTGGGTGACAATACCGACCTGTTCCCTGGTCAGCCGTTCAGCACGGGTGTGGGCAAATACACCCTCCTTCTTCCCGCTCCAGATGGAGTCGGCGGCATCGGTGATGGGTATGGATTGCTTACGCTGGGGTCCAAATTGACCGGGCAACTGACCTTGACGATGGGCGACGGAACCCGCTTCGTCCAGGACGTGAGGATCGTGAATCGTAGTCTCGTCGTCGATACCGTTGGTCTGGAGCCGACTTCCCCGGATACGTTGAAAGGGACGCTGGCATGGACGGCGCAGCCTGGAGTTTGCGACTTCCATGGCACTCTGCAGTGGACAATCGCCGGGTTGCCGGGGCCGATCAATATTCAGGCCATTGGTTCAGTCTACACCCCGGGTCCATTACAAGCTCAGCTTGGCAAGGGCGGCGTCGTAGTCGATCTGCTGGGCGGTGTCACCGATCTTCAGCAGGCAGCCACCGTCGAAGGAAATGGAATCGTTTGGGGATTGTCCGGTGCGGTCGGGATTTTTGACCCAAATAGCGGACTACTCGAATGGAATGTCACCAATGCCGCAGGCAAGGCCATCTCGATCAGAGCAGTCTACTTCGAAGATCAGAACATCCTCGCAGGCTACTTCGATGATGGTATCGGCGAAAGTGGGGCGGTGGTGATCGCGCCTCGCTAATCCAGTAAGTATTAGAAGCTAAAACTATTCAAATACAATGTTTATCGAGCGTCCCAATGGTCTTGTTCGCTTTCACATGCTGCTGCAGGGTTTTGTTACCTTGCTGCTCATGGTAGGGGTTTTCGTTGTATTCCAAGTCTTGAACGCCCCGGGAGGGCTTTCTGTCGGGGTATATCTGCGCTATGCGCTGATCTTCGTCGGTGCCATCGTGGTGGAGTACGCGAGCAGATCCCATGAGCAGGGCAATCTTTTTGCTCTGACAGAGCGGCGAAGATTCTCGCTGAGTCAAAAGCAGTTCAATCTGCCCTTGATTGCCATTCTCGCGACGGTGGTTTTCTTTCGGGAGCCCGGTCTTTCGCGGGGGTTGCTCTTGGTATTTTTCTCGCTCTATGGGGCTTGGGTCTTCTGGTCTAATGCCCAGCTTCCTGCTCTGTTAGCGAAGTGGTTTTACTCCACCGCACGGGCCGATGCGGCTCCGGTATTGCTCATCGCCAATCCTCGGGACGCCCGTCGTTTCCGCACTAGGGTCCGGAAGGGGGAGTTCCTCGGGATTCGCGTGGTGGGGTATGTGGACTTCGATCAGTGCGCGGCGGAGGATTGTGAGATTCGTAAGCTGGGTACAATTAGCGATCTTGATGCGATTTGCGAGGAGCAAGAGGTGGAGGGAGTCATCGTGGTGAACGCTCACTGCCATGATGATATCATTCTTGCTCTTTCCCGGTTTTGTGATCACCGGTCGATCCGCTTCATGTTGTTCGAGGATCTGATGAGTCGATATGGGAGGCGCTTGGTTCCTCACTCATTGGGGAGTTCGGATCTCGTCTTTACGATGCCCGAACCCCTCGAGAATCCCATGAATCAGATGATGAAGCGGATTCTGGACATTGGGATTGCCCTAATTGCCCTTCTTTTTGTGGTTCCTCCAGTCGCTCTGATTGTGGCTTTGATTCATCGGCGCCACTCTCCGGGGCCGCTGTTTTTTGTGCAACGCCGGACGGGAAGGGGGGGGCGGTCCTTCTCCATCTACAAGTTCCGCACGATGACGGCCGCCCCCCAGGACGAGAACGTGCAGGCCAAGAAGCATGATCCACGTGTATTCAAGGGGGGGGGCTTTCTCCGTCGCTTCAGTCTGGATGAACTTCCGCAATTCTTTAATGTGCTAATTGGCGACATGAGTGTCGTAGGGCCCCGGCCTCACCTGCCGAGTCATGACGAGTTGTTTACGACCATCAGTGCAAATTACCCTGTGCGCCGATTTGCGAAGCCCGGCATTACAGGCCTGGCTCAGATCAAAGGCTGCCGTGGGGAGGCGATCAATCCGCGAGACGTTCGCAATCGCGTCCGCTGGGACATCGCTTATATCCGGCAGTGGTCGATCCTCCTGGACATTAGCATCATCTTTCTAACGGTGAAGGAAGCGGTTGCCCCCTCAGAGAGAGCGTACTGAGATCCTGGCGGCTCCCTGCTCAATGGGCCTAAAAATCCTTGAGGGCGGCCCAGGCGAGGGCTGTACTGCGTAGAAGCGGTTCTTCCAAGGTGGGCAAATTATCGGTCAAATCCCCTTGAATTTCGGCAAAAATTGACGATTAACGGTACGAAATTTTCTTCCCATGCGCATTCTAATCACCGGCGGTGCCGGATTCCTCGGTTCACACCTCTGCGATCGGCTCCTCGGCGAAGGTCATGAAGTAATTTGTCTCGACAATTTCTTTACGGGACGCAAGGCCAACATCGCCCACCTCCATGGGCGTCCGGACTTCGAGTTGGTTCGGCATGACGTGATCGATCCCTTCAAATGCGAGGTCGACCAGATCTACAACCTGGCTTGCCCGGCGTCCCCGCCTCACTACCAGTACAATGCGATCAAGACCGCGAAGACCTCGGTCATGGGGGCCATCAATTCGCTTGGCCTTGCCAAACGGATCAGAGCGCGCATCCTTCAGGCGAGCACTTCGGAAGTCTACGGAGACCCTGCAGTCCATCCTCAGACTGAAGGCTACTGGGGAAACGTGAACCCGATCGGTATTCGCTCGTGCTATGATGAGGGGAAGCGGGTCGCGGAAACCTTGTTCATGGATTACCATCGTCAGAACGGCGTCGACATCCGGATCGTTCGCATTTTCAACACATACGGGCCGCGAATGCATCCCAATGATGGTCGGGTGGTCTCCAACTTCATCGTTCAAGCTTTGAAAGGAGAAGACCTCACCATCTATGGGGACGGCACCCAAACCCGGTCGTTTTGCTTCGTCGATGATCTCCTTGAGGCGATGACTCGGACCATGAACCAGACTGGAACGATCGGTCCAATCAATATCGGGAACCCTGATGAATTCACCATGCTCGAGCTCGCCGAACACACGATTCGCTTGACCGGGAGTCGTTCGAAGATCACTCATCGTCCCTTGCCGGGAGACGATCCGAAACAACGTCGGCCGGACATTACGGCGGCCAAGACCTATCTCGGGGGGTGGACACCAGCCATCCCCTTGGAGGAGGGCCTTCGTCGCACCATTGCTTACTTTAAGACGCAGCTCTAAGCACCTGTCATATTTTCCATCATGATCAAAATCTGTTGCATTGGTGCCGGATATGTCGGCGGCCCCACCATGGCCATGATCGCCTGCAAAGCGCCGGACGTTCGCGTAACGGTCGTGGACTTGAACGTTCGCAGGATCGCCGCCTGGAACTCCGACAGCCTTCCCATTTACGAGCCCGGTCTGGACGAACTTGTGCGCGAGGCCCGGGGACGAAATCTGTTCTTCTCCACAGATGTTTCCGGAACCATTAGGGAAGCCGACATTATCTTCGTCTCCGTCAACACCCCGACCAAGATGAACGGCATCGGTGCCGGACGTGCCGCCGACCTGCGGTATGTGGAGTCGGTCGCCCGGACGATCGCGGAAGTCGCCACCACACCGAAAATTATTGTGGAGAAGTCGACGGTTCCAGTCCGGACGGCGACCACCATTCAAGAGATTCTTGAGGCGCATCCATCTGCGGCGAAGTGCCAAGTGCTTTCGAACCCAGAATTTCTCGCTGAAGGGACGGCGGTGGCCGATCTCCTCAACCCCGATCGTGTGCTAATCGGTGGAGAGCGGACCCCAGAGGGCGCTGCCGCCATCGAGACCCTTGCTGAAATTTACGCGCGCTGGGTGCCGAGAGACCGGATCATCACGACTAATCTCTGGTCTTCCGAGCTTTCCAAGCTGGTCGCTAACGCGTTCCTGGCTCAGCGAATCTCCTCGATCAATGCGATTTCAGCGCTTTGCGAAGCCACCGGGGCCGACGTTGATGAAGTTGCTCATGCTATTGGCCGAGATAGCCGGATCGGGTCGAAGTTCCTCAAAGCCTCGGTAGGTTTCGGCGGATCCTGTTTCCAGAAGGACGTTCTCAACTTGGTGTATCTGTGCGAACATTTTGGGCTGCCAGAGGTTGCCGCATACTGGAACGGGGTCATTCGGATGAATGACTGGCAGAAGACCCGATTCGCGGCCACGATCGTAAAAACGCTCTACAATACGGTTGCGGACAAGCGGATCGCGGTACTCGGCTTTGCGTTCAAGAAAGACACGAATGATACTCGCGAGTCAGCAGCCATTCAGGTGTGCCGTGATCTACTTTCCGAGCACGCAAATGTCCTGGTTTATGACCCGAAGGTAACAGAGTCGCAAGTCGTCGAGGATCTATTCGGCAAGGATGCCCCGCGCAATCCTCGGTTGACTGTGGCGAAGAGCGCTGAGGAAGCCTGTTCGGGGGCGCACGCCATAGCAGTCGTCACCGAATGGGACGAGTTTCGTGAACTAGATTTTGCAACTATCTATTCGACGATGCCAAAGCCTGCTTTTTTGTTCGACGGCAGGAACATCATTAACGCGGAGAAGCTTCGCGAAATCGGGTTCCGAGTCTACGCGATCGGGAAGTAAATCTCGGCCTGGCCGCCGTGAGGGTGGTGGATCCTGGCATCTGGGCCGGGGTTCCCGATGAGTCTCTATATTTTTTGTATTTAGGGGCGCTGGGGCTCGTTCTTCTCTGGCGTCGGATATTCGTTTTCGTAAGTTGAATAGGAAACGTTCGAGGCACCCCCACCATCTTCCAGGTGTTCGGCTCAGTTTTGTCAGGACACTGCGTCCGTGCCACCCGCAGCCGGATCTTCATACCAGGGGAGCAATCCCGCTCCATGGAGATCTATCCTGGCAAAGAGCATCCCCCGGGCCTCGGGGCGCAAGCGCAACTTCGCTGCCCCGTCGGGGATCTTCGGCCAGGAAAGAGTCCCCGCCTCCAACCGATTGGTCATGATCCAATTTCCAGTTCCATCCCAATAAAGAACGCGGATGCGGTCCCGCCGCCGGTTGGTGAAAACGAACAGCCGGCTCGAGCGCTCATCCTCGCGCAGCGACTCCCGGACCAAGACCTCCAGCCCTTCGAAGCACCGGCGTCCATCGGCGGGTTCCACAGTCAGGCAGACCCGCAGGCCTCGGATGAAGATCATCCTCGACCTCCCGCTGCCGAGGCTTGATTGTGATCGACGATGCGAAGGACGATGCCTCCCGGAAGCAAAAGTTCTGCGGCAAGGCAACGGCGGCGATCTTCGCTCAGGGAGGGTTGAGTTGGAGTGGGGCTCAAGCCAGAATCCGAAGAGTCGATTTCCACAAACGGACGAGGGCTGGATTTGCGGCACGCCGCTCTCAGCCGCCTCACTCTGATCGTTACGTCCATAAGGATGCAATGACATATCCAAGGCCCCTCCGGAGATAAGGTCCATGACAGCCTGCAACCGCAGACCAGCTCCGAAATGTCCGTGTTGATTGGAGGTCGCCGTGAACAGGGCGCCCACCTTCTCGTTGAGGGTGATCAACATGAAATCATGGATCAATATTCTCAGGACGCATGGAATGGCAGGGATGGAGTTTGCTCCCACACCTTGAGAAGCAAGCAAGCTTGCCAGGACACCTTTGAAAAACCCGACCGCCTCGGGTCCAATGCGTTCCCACAGAGCTTGCTTGGAGATTGTGTGATCAGAGTGCAGTCCAATCGCGGATGCCCAGAGACGCAATGACGCCTCGCTTTGCGAGAGGGCGAGTAGGATACCGCTGATGAACTTGGTGGGGCTGAGTTTGCGCGCCTGCTGCTTCAACCATCGGGCTTTTCTCGCCATTCTCTTGAGGCGGACGGGACTGTTTAGTCGTGAAGGATTCGACTTGCTTAGTGGTGATAGTAAAAATTTCGCCGACACTGAGCCCCGTCGATATGGCGAGTCAAGAGAAATACCTATAAAATGCTGATAATTAGGCAATTACGACTTTTAAACCTGACGCCTATGGGCTTCCAGCCGCCGTTTCTGGAACTATCGTAATTTCCGTCGGCGGCTGGAAGCCACCGCCCAAGTGTGTGAGCCTTGCGGTCGGTCCCTACGGCTTCCGCTCTTCCATCGTCTCCAGATTCCAATCCTCCGGACGGAACTCGGCTCGGGTGGGAGCGGTGGTGGGGTAACCGCCCACTTCCGTTTCGCTGTCGATGATCTTGCCTTTTCCTTGCAAGGCTCCTTCGATGATCCGGCTGTCGATCTCATCCCGGTCCCAGGGGCGGGCTCCTACTTGTTCGGCCACGGATATTTTCACCTTCGCCGCAGGGAGAGGCGTCAACCCTTCGGGCCAGAGCGGTTTGCTTTCGAGCGGCGGAGCCAGGTTGCCGCCCGATTCCGGTGCCGGCTCGCCGGTGGCGGTAAAGGCCAGGTTGTCCGATAGGAAGAGTTCCAACGGGCTAGTCCCCGAGTTGTGAAAGAGGGGAGTCGCTGCTGGCGAATCGGGACCGTGTTCCAGGAGATTTCCCACAATGGCGAGCCGGCTGGCCTGGAGCGGATGCCCCTTCCACTCGTCCTCGGCCAGCGCATTGTGAATGGCGCGCCGCCCCGGATTGAAGATCCAGTTATTCACGATCACCGCATGGACGCCGCCCTTGGTCAGTGGATTGCGCTCGACGTTGGAGGCGTAAAGATTGCCGATCACCGCGATCCGGGTCGAGTTGTCGTGGATCAGCGATCCCTTGGAATGTTCGCCCTTGGCGTGCGTGGACTCGGAGAGCCCTTCCGCGATGAGGCAGTTGGAGATGGTGACATCGTGAGAAGCATTTCGACGCCAATCTTCCAGGGATGCTCCCTTGAATCGCTCTCCGGAGGTCGACAGGTTTTCGTCCGTGGCCCAGGTGGAGGAGCAATGATCGATGATCACCTTGGAGGCACCGATCGAGGCGATTCCATCGATCTCCCAACCGCTTCCCTTGGCTTTCCCCATGCTGCCGGCCCGGACCCGGAGATGGCGGATGACGACGTCATGCGTTTGGATTTGCAGCCCCCCTTTGATCAAGGTGATGCCGGGGGAGGGGGCCGTTTGCCCGGCGACGGTGAGGAAGGGCTCTTTCACCCCAAGCGACTTGCCTTCGAGGTCGATGACTCCGCCCACTTCAAAGACCACGACGCGTGGACCCTTGGTGCGCAAGGCTTCCCCGAGTGATCCGGCTCCTTCGGCCTCCAAGGTCGTGACTCGCACAATCTTCCCGCCCCGTCCCCCCGGTGTGAAGGCGGAGAATCCCAGGGCCTCAGGAAACGCCCGGTCCGCCCCGTGGAGAGGAATTCCCACGAGGAGTGCGACGGCAAGGATCAGATGAAACCACGGTGGCATGACCGGCAGCGTAGATGGGAGCGGGGACTGGTTCAAGGGGTTGTGCGGTGATTTCCCCCGTTCCAACTGAATCTAATGCACAAGTAGAAGCGGCATCCTGCCGCTTACCCTATCCCCGTGGCCTGGCGATCACAATTTGCAAATCCTCGGTCGGTAGCGACGTTACCCACCAAGTTCGTATCAGGAAGCTGCCCTTTTTTCCGTTCTCCGATCCAATGCCATGTCATCACCCGACGACTACCGTATCCGATTTATGCAACGGGCCGACCTTGACCTTGTCGTCGAGTGGGCTGCCGCCGAAGGCTGGAATCCGGGTCGGTACGATGCGGCCGCGTTTTTCGCGACCGATCCGACCGGCTTCTGGCTGGGTGAGCTGGGTGGCGAACCCGTCGCATCGATCTCGGCCGTCAAGTACGGCGCTGCCTACGCTTTCGTGGGGTTCTACATCGTGAAACCGGAGCACCGCGGCAGAGGTTATGGCCTTCGGCTCTGGCAAGCCGCGCTCGCTTCCCTCGCGGACAGGGTCGTGGGTCTCGACGGCGTCGTGGCCCAGCAGGACAATTATCGCAAATCCGGTTTCGAGTTGGCCTATCGCAACAGCCGCTACGAAGGCACGGCCGATGGCTCCGCTCCTGCGGATGCCGGCCTGGTGCCACTGGCCAACGTGTCGCCGGCGGCGCTGGCGGCTTATGACCGAGCGTGTTACCCGGCGGAGCGTCCCGCGTTTCTCGTTGAGTGGCTGCGCCAGCCCGAACGAGTGGCCCTCGGGTTGATGCGCGGGGGCCGGCTCGCCGGTTACGGCATGGCGCGGCCCAGCCGGACGGGCTACCGCATCGGGCCGCTTTTCGCGGACACGCCGGAGGACGCGGAGACCTTGTTCACCGCTCTCAAAAGCAGTCTGCCTGCGGGCGCACCGGTGTTTCTCGATGTGCCGGAGTGCAACTCGGCTGCAGTGGCCCTGGCGACGCGGCACGGGATGAAATCCGTTTTCGACACCGCGCGAATGTATACCGGCCCCGCTCCGGAACTGCCAATGGACCGGATATTCGGCGTGACGTCCTTGGAGCTGGGGTAGGTGCCATTGCCCCGCTGTTGCGCAAGATCGCCAACGCCCGACGACGGACGGATCACTGCGCTGCCTTGGGGGAGACGCCGACTGGCAGCAGGATCTTCTGACCGATCTGGAGCTTGTTCGGATTCGTGATGTTGTTGAGCTTTTGGAGCTCGGCGGTGGTCATTCCGCAGCTTTTCGCGATCTTCTCCAGCGAGTCCCCTTTCCCCACCACGTGAACGTTGGGCTCTGGTTCTGTTGCCAACGGGACTGCGACCAAAGGAGCGCTGGGGTTGGTGGGCGTGACGCTCCCCGGTTCCACCATCGGCGCGGAGGCCGATCCCGACCCTTTGCCGTCCAAACGTGCGACGAGTTCCGCGACTTGGGCCGAGAGGGCGGTGATCTGTCGACCCTGCTCATCCACTACTTTCCTGAGCGCAGCGACTTCCGCCAGAGGGTCATCCTGAGCGGGTAATCTCTCCGTGAGGGCCAACGAAAGGAAGGCCAGGACGCTCAGGGGCAAAGCCGGAACGCAGAAGTTCATCGCCGGATCCTCTCACGGATTGCCCCAATTGGCAACACTTGGCCCGGAATGCGGAATTCTTGGGAATTCCGCTACAACGCTTTTCCTTGGCGTCGCGGAATCGCCCACGCATTCCGCCTCGATGCCTGTGGTGAGAAGGGCTTTCCCGGGGATGGATGAATGGTGGCCCGCAGCGGGAAGGAGGTTGAGTCACTACCCGAGCACGTGAATCAAAACGGCGAGCAATAGGCCCACAAGGCCTCCCACCACCGTCCCTGTCACCCTCAGCTGTTGGAGCACATCGCCCACCTCGTCTTCGATGAACCGCACCAAATCCTGGCCTGTGAGGCGCTCCGCGAACACATACTGCACGAACGGCCCCAGAAGATCGTAGACCATTGGCAAGCTCTCGTGGAGCAGCCTTCGTGCCCTGATATCGAGACGGTCCGCCAACCCGGCGTCATCTTCGAGCGCCCGCAGGCTGTGAGCGATCCCGTCACTCAGTGCCGGTTGCAGAGCCGCCAAGCTCTCCGGGGAGAGCAGATGCTGGAGCAAATCTTCGATCGGTTTGCGTAAATCCATGGTTTCCACAAGTTCGGCCCACCATTCATCGACCGCTTTGGCGAGGTCTGTGTCACTTCCCAAATCGATCGCCAACTTCTCGGTCCAGGTCCCCAAGGCGGCGCGCAGTTCGTGATTCCGATCATTGATCGCCTTGGCAAACTCCTTCCGCGCAGCCTTCACCGTATCGCGGGCGGCGTCCGCCTCGTCCAGAGCGCCCACGGAATCCGCCAGCTCCAGGAGCTGTTTCTGCCACCAATCCAGATGATCGATTTGCTCCCGCTTCAGGGCGCCGAGCTGCCTCTCCAATTCCAGGCTGCACTCTTCGGATCCGAGGACTTCATCCAGATACCCCAGCAACAGATCGAATGCGGGATCGACCCGGTTGCGACGAAGTTGCTGTTCCAGGAGCGCGCCAAGCAGGCCCGCCACCTTCGTCTCTCGAAGGGCCCCGGCCATCGTGACGTCCAATTGGGCTGCAAAAGGGGCCGTGTCCTCGATCCGAGCCAGCCAACTCGTCATGAGGTTGGCCAAGTCACTAGGGCTGCTTCGGTGCGCCTGTCGCAGCATGATTCGGGTCGGACTGAGAAGCTCGATCCGCTTTCGCAGGAGTTCCAGCGGAAGGAACTGTTCCCGAATGAGTGAGACCACACCGATGCCAATATCCGCATGCTTCCGCGGAATGATCGCGGTGTGAGGGATCGGCAGTCCCAGCGGATGCTGAAAAAGGGCGGTCACCGCAAACCAGTCGGCACACGCCGCCGCCAGGGCGGCCTCGATCACATAAAACGCCCAGCGCCAGAGGCCCGGTTCATCTCGCATCGGAATGCACGCGACGAAGCAGACGGCCAAGGACCCCAGCAGCAGATTCGCGTTGCGGCGCTGTTTTTGAAACCGGTTCATCAAAAAGGACCGGGGCTCTGCGCGAGGAAATCGACCAATGAGACCAAGGCGGCCAGGGCGATCCCCACCAAGAACCCGATCAATGTCCCGGAGACGCGAATCCAATGGAGATCGGTGGCCACATATTGACGCGTGATCCCGGCGAGCTCTTCGTTGCTATATCCCACGAGGGTGCGCCGGAATTGCGTTCGAAGATCCGCCTGGTGAATCCAGTCGGGAAGCGCTCGGCCAATCTCCTCATCAAGAAGCCCCCCACGCGGAGAGTCGTCGAGCCAATCCAAGATGCGATGCGCGGCGCGATCGGCAAACCCGGTCTCCTCATCCGCCGCTTGATCAAGCAGTTGCCGGAGAAACTTCTCAAGCCGTGGACTCAGTGCTTCCGGGTTGGCCAACGGTCCCGTCAGCTTGGCGACGAGCGGTTTGAGCCGCCGCGGGTTCCCGGCCAGCTCAAGCATTTGGGCGGAGAACCACCATTTCACGCGCAAGCTGGCCTGGTATCCCGGGCTGCCCGCTACGCCGAGGTGGGCGTTGGACAGTTCGCCAGCGAAGGTCTCGAGCAACTGGCCCGAGGTGCGCTCCAGATCCCCCATGACGTGGCTCCGGGCGAACCAGACTGCCAGCCCTTTGACCAGCCCCCGGCTCTCGTAGGCCTTGAGGGTTTCGTGCAAGGCGGAGGCTACCAAGCTACGCATCGCTGGCTGAAAACAAAGGCTTCGCAGCCGGGGCATCAACCATTGAAAGAGCCGATCCAATCGATCTTCCCGTGCCAAATAGCGAAGCAAATCAGCCACTTGATCCACCAAAGCCAGAGGAATACGCTGGTGAGAGACCAATTCCGCCAAGGTTTTCGTTAACTCTTGGACCGGGACGTTCCGAGCTAGGTTGAGGATGAAATGAGCCAGGATTCGCTCCGCTTCCGTACCGGATTTGCGCAACCCCTGAATCAAAAGTGCCAGCGGGGGTTCGTTGGCGAAATACTCCCGCAGCGCCTCACGGCCGAGCACCCGGTTCGTCAGGAGGTTAAGAAGCGCTTCCTCGATTTGCCGCCGACGGCGGATCAAGATGTTCGTGCTGGGCAACGCCAGCCGGCTTCGGCCAGGCCATCCCCTGAAGATCGCCGTCACGGCAAACCAATCCGTCAACCCACCGACAATTCCGGCGGTCGCTCCAGATTGGAGGACGGAGACCCACCAAGCCCCTGCGGGCAAGAAATACAGGCAGGTCACCAGCAAAAGTGCCATCAGGCAAAGCGACGCAAGCGCGATCCAACGGGGGTCCGTCACGTCACCTGGAGGGGGCGGGTTCCCGGAGGAGTTTGAGCGAGTAGAGCGGATTCCCTCCATCCGGAACAGGCAGGCAGAGTTGAGCAGACGTCAGGAATTTTAGTCTATCGGGCCAAGGTTAGCGACCCATTTCACCGGGTGGGACCTCCAGCAGGCTCCTCGATCCAGTCGCTGCCGCAACGGGAAAGCGTTGTAATGGAATTCCCAAGGGGCAAGGTCGGGTTACACCCCATCGCCCCGGAGGATATGCCGCCCTAGCGTGTGGGACATGAGTTACCAAAGCGTCAATCCCTACAACGGCGAACTTGTTCGAAGCTTTGAAGAACAGACCGACCAAGAGCTTGAGAAAGCCATCGCCACTGCGGCGGACTGCTTCGATACGTGGAGGAAACTGAGCTACGCCGAAAGGGGGGGGATTGTCGCGAAGGCTGCGGCCATCATGCGCGAGCGTGCGGAGGAATTCGCGCGGCCAGTAACCCTTGAAATGGGCAAACTCTTCGCGGAATCGCTTGGCGAGGTGGCCCTGAGCGCGGACATCCTCGACTACTATGCGACCCACACCGAGCGCTTCCTCGCGCCGGAGCAACTGAATCCGGAATCCGGCGAAGCCGTCGTCGAAAGCAGCCCGCTTGGCGTGCTCTTCGGCGTGCAGCCGTGGAATTTCCCCTACTATCAGCTCGCCCGCTTCGCCGGTCCGAATCTCATGGCGGGCAATGTCGTAATGGTGAAGCACTCGGGCACTGTGCCCCAGTGTGCCATCGCTTACGAACAGCTCTGGCGGGAAGCCGGAGCGCCGGAGGGCGCCTACACCAATCTGCTCATCTCCCATGACCAGGTGCTCACCGTGATCGACGATCCGCGGATCCGGGGAGTGGCGCTGACCGGCGGCGTGGCAGCGGCGCGAGGGGTCGCCGAGAGAGCGGGGAAGAACGTCAAAAAATCGACCATGGAGTTGGGCGGAAGCGATGCCTTCATCGTGCTGGAAGATGCCGATCTGGACAAGACGCTGACCTGGGCGCTCTGGGCAAAAATGAACAACATGGGTCAGTGCTGTATTGCGGGGAAACGCTTCATTATCGTCGAAGCATTGGCGGATCGTTTCCTTGAGAAATTCAAAGCGGCGATGGAAGCACTCAAGCCGGGCGACCCGATGGACCCGAGCACCACCCTCGGCTCGCTCTCCACCGAGGCGGCCTTGGTGCAACTCGTGAAGCAGGTTGAATCAAAAACTCAGGCTACGGTCGCGAACTCTCCAGCCACGGCATCCACGAGTTCGTGAACAAGAAAACCGTCCGCGTCGCCGCGATCGATTCGCCAGCCTGATTCAATCTGTCATTTGTTCTATCTAACATTTCATGAAAACAAAAGCTTACGCCGCCAACTCGGCCACCACACCACTCGCCCCCTTCAGCCTGGAACGCCGCGCGCCGGGCGGGCACGACGTGCAGATCGAAATCCTCTTCTGCGGGGTTTGCCACTCGGATGTGCACACCGTCCGCAGCGAATGGGAGGGGACCACCTACCCCTGTGTGCCGGGTCATGAAATCATCGGCCGGGTGACCCAGGTGGGAGTGGAGGTGCAGAATTTCAAAGTCGGCGACATCGCCGGTGTCGGTTGCCTCGTGGATTCCTGCCGCACCTGCGGAAGTTGTCAGGAGCACCTGGAGCAGTTCTGTGAGAAAGGTGCGATTTTTACCTATAACTCTCCTGACAAGCACAACGGCGGCGTCACCTTCGGCGGCTATTCAGATAGTATCGTCGTGGATGAAGCTTTTGTTCTAAGGGTTCCCGGGAACCTGGATCCCGCAGGTGCGGCTCCGCTACTCTGCGCCGGCATTACGACTTACTCGCCGCTGCGGCACCACGGCGTCCGCCAAGGTCAGAAAGTCGGCATCGTGGGACTCGGCGGACTCGGCCACATGGGGGTGAAGCTGGCGAAGGCCTTTGGCGCACATGTCGTGGTCTTCACCACCTCGCCGAACAAGGTGGAGGACGCGCTGCGGCTCGGCGCGGATGAGGTCGTGCATTCCAAGGACGAGTCCGCGATGGAGAAGCATAGCAACAGCTTCCACTTCATCCTCGATACCGTGGGGGCCAAGCATGACATCAACGCCTACCTGGTCCTGCTCAAACGCGACGGCAATCTGACGCAGGTCGGCGTGGCTTCCGAGCCGCTCGCCGTGGATGTCACCAATCTCATCTTCGGCCGCCGGAGCTTTAGCGGATCGCTCATCGGCGGGTTGAAGGAAACCCAGGAGATGCTCGATTTCTGCGGGCAGCATGACATCACCTCCGACATCGAGCTCATCCAGATTCAGTATGTCAATGAAGCCTATGACCGGCTGGTGAGCGGGGACGTGAAATACCGGTTCGTCATCGACATGGCCTCTCTCAAGCAAACCCGGTAATCCCCCTTCTTCATGCCTGCCATCGCCAGCCGCGAGGTCCGCCTCGCCTCACGCCCCAGCGGCGTCCCCACTGCCGGGAATTTTTCACGCTCACCGAAACCATCCTGCCGCCCCTCCAGGACGGGGAGGTGCTCGTGCGCAACCGGTTCATCTCGGTGGATCCCCACATGCGGGGCCGCATGAATGACCGGAAGTCGTATGTGCCACCCTTCGAAATCGGCAAGGCGCTGGATGGTTACAACGACCAGAAATCAGCGTTCAAGCGTCCCCCTCATGATTGGTATAACGCCCAATCAATGGATATTGCTCCAGTTCCGCCACCGTTCCGGTTACGGGGAAACTCTCCCGTCCCACCCAATAAACTGCGGCTGCCGCGATATCTTCGGGCATGAGGAGCCGACCGAGCGGGATCGCATAGGACGGAAGGCGCTCCGGCCAGCCTTCACCGAGGCCGTCGCCGAGTTTCACTTGGTATTCGTTTTCCGTGAGCGTCCAGCCGACGTTGAGCTGATTCACCCGGACGCCTCGTGTTCCCAGGCTGTCCCCCAGATTGCGGGTCATCGTCATGAGGGCGCCCTTGGACATGGAGTAGGCAAGCAGGTTGGCTTGGCCACAGTAGGCGAGCACGGAACCGATATTGAGGACGCAACCCTTGGAGGCTTCCAGCGCGGGGAGCAGTGCCCGGATCAAAAGCATCGGCGCCCGCGCGTTGACCGCCAGGATCCGGTCGAAGAATGCGGGGTCGGTCGCATCGATCTTGGCGCGGTTGGTCAGCGCGGCGTTGTTGACCAAGGCATCGATCCGTCCAAACGCGGCCAGTGCTTCCGCAGCGAGTTTTTCCGGATACGCGGCATCGGCGAGATCTCCCTGGCAGAAGACCGTGCGGTCTTGCCCTAGTTCCTCGCGCAAGGCTTGGCCCCGGGCGGCGTCGCGTCCGTGAAGAATCACCTTCGCGCCCTCCGCCACAAAGCGCCGCGCCATGTGTTCGCCGATCCCGGTCGTGCTGCCGGTGATGAGAATGTTTTGGTCCTGAAGTCGCATCGTTCCGACCATGACGGGGCGGGGGAGCGGAGTCAAGGGGCGGGAGTGCGGGATGGAGAGGTGGGCCGGAACGACTTGGGAGGCGGCCTGCTAATCCTCGAATTTGAGACGGGGGGCCAACTTCGCTAGCGTCTGTTCCCCGATCCCGTTCACGCGCAGCAAGTCCCGCGGCCCAGAAAACGGGCGAGCGGAAATCAAGCGGCTTGAGAGAGATGGTCCGATGCCGTCAATCGCCTCCAATTGGGCTGCGCTGGCGGTGTTGACATTGACGAGCGGGCCTGACGAGGAAGGAATCCCTGAAGCCAAGGGACGAACGGTCGGAATCAGGGGATTGACGGTCGCCGGGGGAGTGTCCTGCACTGGCGCATCGACGCGCGAGAATTTGCGCCAACCGCCCACCTTGGCCCGCTGAGCGTCCCGCTCCAATCGCTTTAACTTATCGACGTACCGATCCGAGCTTGATCCCACTGGGCTGCCGGAGCCCCTGGCCGGCATCCCGAAAATGCGCGCCAGGCCCTCTTCGACCAGCTCCTCGATGAGGGATTCCGAATCCTTTTCGATGATGGCATAGTGACGCGGCAAATCGCTCTCCCCTTTGGCGTCCTCCCAGCAGGTGAAGACGGTGAAGCCACCCCCGTTCAGGAGCTTGCTGGTGAACTCGGCGGATTCCTTTCTGACCTTGAGGATCTCCTTTTCGTCGAGCCGGAAATAGAATGCCTGGGCGCTTATTCGCTCAGGGTAATCAGCTGAGGTCTCCGGGGCATCGACAAAATAGAGGCGGAAAATGTATTCCTTGCCGCCATGCGACACACGAAAGCTATCCCCGTCGTTGCCTACGCTACCGACCAAACGGCATCGCTCCAGCTTCTCCCACTTCTGGGCAAAGGCAGAGGCCGGTCCGATCCAGATCGCCAGGAGCCAAATGGCCCGGACAAAATAAAGCCAGCGGGGGAAGCAGTTGCCGATCATGCTGGCCAGACTTCGCCCCCTGCGATGATAGTCGTCAATTGATTTCCTGCCAAGGTTCCGCCACATTTGGGAGCACCGGGGGGAAGCGATCGAGCAATGCAGAACGACGAACAAGAGCTGGCCGGTTACAAGGCGCGCTTTCGCGGGATGACCGATGGCGCGATCCAAGCCGAGCGAGCTACTTGGAGGGCGAATGCCATTCCGGCAGTGGCCGCGACCATGGTTCTCCAGGAACGTGAGGAGGCTCGGGAGAAGAGCCGGGCGGTGGCGCTGCGCGGGTTGATCTTCCTGATCGTGGTCGCTTTGGTCGTTGCCGGATTGGCGAAGCTGTAGCGAAGGACCTGAGGTCCTTCGGGCGAGAGCCGGGTGGACCACGCCTCAACCGCCCGAAGCCGACCCAGCGGCTTCGCTACAAGAGTGAATGTCGACGAAAACGTGCATCACTCGTACAACCGGAACAACCCGGAGTGATCCAAATCCCCACCGTCGCGCTCGTGCACGAAGTGCTCCCACTGGGCGCGGCAATTGCGCAGGGTGGGGGAGTCGAAGCCGAGCGACTCGGCCAGTTCGCAGATCAGCCGGACGTCCTTGAGTTGCAGCGCGGAGCGGCCCCCGGGCGTGAAGTCGCGGCGCGCCATCCGGTCTCCGTGGAGATCGAGGATCCGGCTGTCGGCGAAGCCACCGAGCAAGGCTTCGCGCACTTGGGCGCTGTTGAGGCCAGCCAGTTCGGCGAGCCGCAAGGCCTGGGCCACGGCGTCGATTGTTTGGGCGACGATGAGTTGATTGGCCAGCTTCGTGACCTGGCCGGACCCGGATGGCCCGAGATGGGTGATTCGTTTGCCGAGAACCTGGAGCACCGGGAGCGCGCGTTGGAAATTCTCCGGAGTGCCGCCGCACATGATGGTGAGGGTGGCGGCCTCCGCGCCGACTTGGCCACCGGAAACCGGGGCATCGATCCAGGCCACGCGTTGGGCAAACGACTTGGTCGCGGGAACGCCAGTCGTGCCGAGATCGATGATCATCGCGTCCGAACCGAGAAAGTTCGCCAGGCCATCATCCCCGAAGACAACCGTGTCCACGACGTCCGTCTGGGTCAGGTTGACGCAGATATTCCCGGAGTCGATCTCCCGGGCGAGAGCGGAGAGGGACGGCGCCGTCCGCATCCCGTAGGCCAGGGCGCGTTCAATCGGTTCCGGGCTGCGATTCCAGACCACGACGTCCGCTCCCGCGTCGTGAAGGTGCCGCGCCATGGGCCAGCCCATGTTTCCGAGGCCAACGAATCCGATCTTGTGTCCCGCCAAAGGCTTGTCCATGGTTTGCCTCCACCCCACCGCAGAAGCGGGCGGATCGCAACCCCATCCTTGAACGGACCATGAAAATCATCATCACCGGCGGGGGCGGCTTTCTCGGCTCCCGGCTTTGCGCGAAACTCCTTGAGCGTGGAACCTTGACCGGGCCATCCGGGAATCAGGAACCGATCACCCGGGTGGTGCTCTTCGATGCGTACTTTCACGGCGCGGCCACGGATCCCCGAGTAGAGCAATTGGTGGGCGACATCAGCAGCCGGGATGCGGTCTTCAAGGCGATCGGGCCGGAAGCGGCGTCGATCTTTCACCTGGCATCGATGGTCAGCGGGGAGTGCGAGGAACGGTTCGATGACGCGCTCCGGGTCAACTTGGACGGAGGGCGCAACGTCTTCGAAGCGGCCCGTGCCGCTGCAGGGCGACCACGGGTGGTCTTCGCGAGCAGCATCGCCGGATATGGCGGCGAGGCGATGATCGAGGAAAACAATGATCGCACCAAGCTCACCCCCCGCACGACCTACGGCATGACCAAGGTGATTTGCGAACTGCTGGTCAACGATCACACCCGCAAGGGACATTTCGATGGGCGCTCGGCCCGGTTGCCCACGGTGATTGTCCGCCCCGGCAAACCGAACGCGGCGGCCTCAAGCTGGGCCAGTGGAATGTTCCGGGAGCCGCTTGGCGGGATCGACTGTCCGTTGCCGGTGCGACGGTCGCAGAGTCACCCTATGACCGGCTACCGGACGGTGATCGATTCCCTCATCGCCCTGCACGAGATCCCAGAGACCAAGCTGAGCGACGACCGCGGTTACGTTCTCCCCGCGCATCGGGTCACGCCGGAGCTGGCGGACACGGTGCTCAAGGAAGCGGCCAAGGAGCGCGGCTTGACCCTGGGGAAAATCGTGGACGCCTTTGATCCGCGGATTCAGGGGATCGTGGACAACTGGCCAGTCGCGGTCGACGGTTCCCGCGCCGTGGCCTTGGGATTACCGAAGCCGCCGGCTTTGAAGCGGATCTTGGAGGAATATTTGGAAGACTACGGGGGATGAGGCTCGGGATTACGAGTTCAAACCATAATTGACTTCTTCCGGTGCCCTCGCGGCGCGATCTCCGTCCGGTCGGGAGGCGACGCCGCCCTCCGGGGAACTCTGGGCGGCTGGTGTCGAAGCGCCCTTTTCCGCCCCACGCAGCTTCTCCTCCTGCTCCTGCCGGATCGCGGCCCGCTGAGCTTGTTCGGCTTCCTGGTTGGCCTTGGCGGCTGCTTTCCGCGCCTCGGATTCCTGCTTCTCCTCCAAATCCCGCACCGCGTTGGCCAACTCCTCATCGGAAAGCGGACGAGTCGCCTTCACATGCACGATGCTGCGATTCTCGCGATATCCGGCGACGAACGCGGGATGCGTCTCTTCGAGCGAAGGGCAAAGGCGGTCCATCCGGCTCAATTGCACGTCCGCATCCTGGAACAGCTCGGAGAGGGAGAGGTTCGCCGTCTTGCGCTCCAAGATGATGGCTCGCGGGCGTCCGATCAGCTCGGAAAACTCCTGACAAAGCCCTTCAAACCGATCCAGGCGCTCCTGTTTCACCGCATACTTCCCAAGTTGATCCACGTGCGTCACCGCCAGCAGCAGCAGCGCATCGGCCCGGTCCGCCGTCTCCACTTCCCGTCCCCCCAGCATGGCGGTTTTCGTCACGTGAGCTTTCTCCTCCAGCACGGCATTTCCGCTGACCTCGGCAAAGATCACCAGTCCAACGCTGATCTTGGCCGCTTCCCCCGCCAGCTTTTCCCGGATCATTACCTTGGTTTCGGTGGTTCCACCCGTGACCAGATCCATCGACGCCACGCCCTGCCGCCGGATCTCATGCACCAAAGGGAAGAACTCCTCCCAAGCCTCTTTGAAACCCTCGATTTGCCCGCGGGCCTCGGCCATTTCGGGATCCGCGACGTAACGGCGCACCCCGAGATACATATTCAACTTGTTGAGCTGACGCGTGTTCATGATGTTGGTCGAAGTGCGAAGTCATCTCACATCTTTTGACCGTCAGCTCGCATAGTTGCGATGTCAGCACGGTCCTATCGACTGCGAGCCGAAGACCGCTCGATCATTTCGGAGGGCGGATCCTCCGTGGCCGCCCATTTCCATTCTCGAAATCGAAATCGCAATCCCAATCGAATCCACCCTCCGAGGGCCCGACGCCCCAGCAGCGGCTTCGCTACGAGGGCTGGGCATGTAGCGAAGCTGGTAACAGCTTCGGGCAGTTGGCGGGTGAATGGCCTCCTCCATGCGCGAAAAAGGGAGAACTTCACCAAAACTGCCACCATGGTTTCTTAAGGTTTCTCAGGCGCTGCTGGACGTTGATTGGCAATGTCAGAGACAAGCTTCGCATTCGCTGAAGATGTGAACTTGGAGTGTTCTTACCCACGGAAAGGCGGCCCCCAAGACTCGCCTGAAATGGTAGCCAGCGGCTTAAGGCCCCTTGTTTCGTCGGACAGCCGTGCTAATCTCAGGGACTCCACATGACCGTAACGCTGCACATCGCCGACGATCTCCTTGCCCAGGCGCGGCATCTGGCAGGGAACCAGAATCGCTCGCTCTCCGCACTGGTTGAGGACATCCTGCGGCGGGAACTCGTGAGTCCTGCTTCGGTGGCGCCTAGGCCCGCAACCTGGATGGATGCGTTCAGCGGGGACGATGATGACGAGTTCCTGGATCGCGACCTTCCCCTTCCAGATCGAAAGACGATGAGGGCCCGGGAAGTGAACTTCGAGGACTGATGCCCTACCTGTTAAATTCTCGCCGCCAGTGATCTCTACGTAATGCTTCCGATTGATCTAACGGTGGCGGAAAAGGCCGCCGATTTTCGCGCCAACCACGGCACAGCTTTTGCCGACTCACTGATCGCAGCCACCGCCCTAGTGAACGGCCTCACCCTCGCCACCCGCAACACCTCCGATTGTGAGGGCACAGGCGTTGCGGTGGTCAATCCTTGGGAGAATTCTGGATGAGATGTTTTGGGTGCCAGGCGACATGAATGCCGTGCACTTCCCTGCGCTCTGACAGCAAGGTTTGGTTCCCATCGCTTCGTGCTCTTCGAGTCCTTCGTGGTCAACGAGACACTTGTTTCACCACGAAGGACGCGAAGCACGAAGATGAGGGCAAACGGCGAATCCAATCCCTCCGGTTCTGGCCTCTGTGGTTCCTGCGCCCTCTGTGGTAAAAATGGCAGCTCTTCACCACAGAGGACAAACAAGAGCACAGAGGGAATGCCCCAATCGCCGATCCATCACCTCGGCTTCCCGGAGCCAGGGATTCGTCCCCTCAAGCCCAAAAACTTTGGCGATGTCTTCCGGAGTTCCCACCCGGCCTACGGAACGGTCTGGGCCGCTGTCCCTTCCTTTGGCGGACCGGTCCAGGTCCGGAGCGGGTGGTTGACCGGTTGACTCGGCCACGCGCCGGTTTAAGAAAGAGGATTCGCTACCATGATGATCTCATTGTCCCGTCTCAGTTCCAGGTGGTCGCTTCTCCCTTTTGCGGTGCTGACAGGTTGGCTGACCTTGTCCTCTTTGGCTCACTCCATCGAACGGGATCAAGCGGCTCCTGAACTCTTCGCCTCACCGGAAATGAGCACTTACGTCCGGGAATTCCGCGCTTTGCTCCTCAAGCAAGACGAGTCTTTCACCGCAGCTTTGCTGGCGACCGGTGTCTATGACCTCCTTGGTGCCGTCCATCTTCGTCAAGACCGCGGCTTCACCAAAGCTCGTGCCACCCTGCAGCGTGCCCGTCAGCTAGTCGTGGCCCAGGAACGGGAGATGCTGGCGGCACAGATCGAGCTGGCTCGTGCGACCCTTCCAGAGTCCATCCGGGCCGACTACATCCGGGGATTCAAAGATAGCTTCGTTGAATCCCGGAGAAACGGAACGTCACAGTTCGTGCTCCATGAAAAGATTTTCGCGGAGTACGAGCAAGCGATTGAGCTGTTAGCGACTTCCCAGGGCTGGAAGCTGCAGGGCGATGTGATCGAATTTCATGATCGTGGGCTGCGACGGAAATACGGCAAACAGCTTGAAGCCATTGATTCGCTGCTGCAAACGGCCCAAGAGCTGCGGCAGCGGAGTCTTAACCGGCTGGGAGAACTTGATCGGTGAGCGCATTGAGCCTGGCACCAGTAGTCACTGAGGTGGACATTTCTGTGTGCCCGAAACAACATCGCCGACGCTGGCTCGGGACAGGCAGGAATGCCCGTCCTACTGGAACTAGAAAGGGCCGCTCCCTGGCTTCCATCCTTCGTGCCTTTTCGTTCCCTTCGTGGTGCCATTCCTGATTCAGTCTAGTGGGACCAGTGGTGACACCGAGAATTCTGAGGTTTGTTGGGGATAGTTGGCGGTTCGGTGAGAGAACGGCCGGATGCGAATCTTACTTGAAGATCTGAACATTGGCCTGCTGGCGCAGTCCGGCGAGCCATCGATCCACGGTGTCCTGACGCTTTTGCTCCAGGATGCGGCGGCGCACCTCGTTCGCCACGTTCGGGTTTGAGAGCTGCGTTGCTTCGCCGTTGTCCCGAGCCTCCACGTAGAGGATGGTGTAGAAGTCTCCTAAGTCGATCACGTCACTCACGGTTTGCACCGGCGCATTGAAGGCTGCTTCCGCTAGTTTGGACTCCAAATCTTGTTTCTGAAACGTCCCGCGCAGACCGTCGTCTTTCGCTCCGCTATCGACCGAATAGGCGCGGGCCATGGTCCCAAAATCGGCCCCGGAACGCAGCTTGCCATGGATTTCTTCAATCAACGCCTTTTGGCTTGGCTCCGTGGAAGGATCCCCGTTGACCATCTTCCAGATCGTAAGCGTGCGCATTGTGACGGATTCCGGCGACGCAGACAAAGCCTGGTTCATTTTCCAGAAATCTTCCATTTCCGCTGGGGTCGCCGCCATGGGCACCTGAGCCACAGCCCTGGCCCGGGTTGCTTGCACCATGATCGATTCCTCCTGGAATCGCCGGAACTGCTGCAGGCTCATCCCGCTGTTTTTCAATTCCCCGACGAACTTCTTCTCGTCCCCTTGGAAGCGCTCCTTGATGAACCGCTCCACAGCATCATCCACGTGCTGGGGCCGGATCGTGGCACCCATTTTCCTGAACGATTCCAGGATCAATTCGCGGTCGATGAGGTCCTGCAGCGCATTCTGCTCAATCGCCTTGACCCGTTGCTCAAGGACCTGGGGGGACATCGAATGTCCCTCCTGTAGGACGAGCATCTGCACCTGTAAGGCCGCTGCATTGCGGACTTCAGACTGAGTGATCGGCCGGTTGTTCACCGAGGCAACCAAGCGGTTTGTTTCGATCGACTCGTCGCCACCCGTCCCGATCCGCGACTCTTGGGACCGCTTGAGTTTGGCAACCAAATCTGGAGCATACTCGGTCCCGTATGGATCGACTGCGGTGTTCGGGATCGGGTTGTCAGCAGGCGCTCCCGGCACAGCCAAGGCGCTGCCTCCCGGCCTGCTGCGTGAGAGCCGATTGTCCGTGGTGACCAATTCGTAGGTAGCAGGACCCTCCACACGGTATTCGCCATCAGGAAGCAGGATCATGGTTGTGCGGGCCTCCTTGGCTCTGACCAGATTCTTGCCATCATCCAGCACAGGGTAATCACGCAGCGTGATGACACCGGTGGTCAGATCGTAGAGAGCGTTACGAGACTTCGCGATCACGCTCCCTTCCTTGGTCGATCTCTCGATCACGACATAACCAGTGGCCACGGCGGACCGGATCTTTCCAGACGATGCCCAGTTCACCGCTGTTGCGGAGTCTAGCTGGGGGGATTGGAGTTCCGCGACGAGGATATCACAAGTCAAATAAAGCCCCGGATACTCCATCGTCACTGACTCTTCGAATGTGACCTGGTTCGAGATTGCGTCGTATGCGCGGAACCCCGAAAGGATATGGTTCGGCCCCGGCGTTGGGCTTTGAGCCGTTGACCGGCCGTCGCCTCCCTGCCGTTCCTCTGCACGCAACTTGACCGGCTCGGGCGGAGGCTGGGGGAGGGGCAATGGCACGGGACGATCGGGAACTTCGACGGCGACCGGAGCGACGCCCGGCTTGACTTCAACGGGGTCACGGTTCGATTGCGGTTCAGTAGCCACCACTAGCGGAGCGGCGGTTCCGGATCCGGAGGCTGCCTGGTGATGCCGGATGGTTTGCGCGGCGGCGATGGCCAGGCTCGCCGCAATTCCCGCGCCCCAATACCAATGGCGGGCGGTTTGTGTTCGGTGACCGAGCGGTTGAATGGCCTGCTGATCGATCGCAGCTTCCACCCGTGCCAAGAAATCCTCGTCCGGTCCGGTGCCCCGGGTCGCGCGGTCGTGGAGGAGCGTGTCCATGAGCCGGTCGATTCCCACGCCCGCGGAGTCGTTGTTCGTTGGGTCAGACATCTTGAGGATTGGGTTGGGGTTGCAGTTTGCGGGAAATGCAGTCGTGGAGTTGACGTCGGGCGCGCTCGAGGCGTTTGCGCAGGGAGGCTGGGCTGATCCCCAACGTTTCCGCGGCGGATTGACCGGCTTGGTCGTGGAAGTAGAAGGCGCGGACCGCATCTCCCAACCGCGTGGGCAACGAAGCCAGACAGTTCTCCAACGCATCGAACACGCTGCCGGTGCCGGTGGTCCTGGCGGTTTGCCAAAGGGTCAGGCCAAGCTCAATTTCCGTTATGTCCGGATGGGGAATGGGCGCACGGCGTTGTCTGCGAAACCAATCGCCGCACTTGTTGCGGACGATACCCCGCATCCACGCCCCGAAATCCCGATCCGGGTCAAAGGAGGCGAATTTGCCGTAGGCGGTGACGAAGGCGTCCTGAACCAGATCCTGCCCCGCATGATGATCTCCGGTCAGCGCCGCCGCATAAACGATCAGCTCGCGGTGATGTGTCCTCATCAAGAGCGAGAAACTTTGCCGGGCCCCGGAACTCGGGGAGTCGCTCGAACTCGGCTTGGGCATGGCGGCGAGGGAGGAGACGTTCATTCACCATCCATTTGGAATGGGAGGGGGCCGATGTGACATTTTACACCGCTTTCCGCCCTTTCCATTCCGAGCGGACGCCCCGCTTGAGACGAAAGAAGCCGATCCACTGGATGAGTTCCATCAGAAGAATGCCGGCCGGGTGAAACACGAGTCCGGTCAGCGATTGCCGGAAGCGTAAAGCGGCGATGGCCCGGGGGAGATAGCCAAGAAATCCCGCAACCAGGATCATGGCGCGGGCCGTCCCGTCCACGAAGCCGAAGCAGAGCCAGGGGGCGACCTGTCCCCCGAGAAGAATCACCGTCATGGGCAGGATCACACCGGGGGCTCCGAGGCCTTCTCCGGCATTCTTGAGGAAGCCGTTCCAGGTTTGCCGGGTGCCATGGTACATCCGGCAAGTGGCCAGGGCAGAGACGTCGACCAAATCCGTGAGGAAGCCTTTGCGCCGCAACTGCCGGGGCAAATTCAAGCCATCGTGAAACGTCGTGCGAATGGCGGCGTGACCGCCGCTTTCGAAATATCGCTGGCGCTCGACCAACACGATTTGTCCCACCGCCGCAGCCAATGATGGGCTCGGGTTACGGCGCATGACCCACAAGGGCAGATAGCCAAGCAGAATGAAATCGATGAGCGGGACGAGCAGCTTCTCCAACCAAGTGCCGGTGATTTGCCGGGGAACGCCACTGACCAACACGGGTTGGCCGGGCGCAGTCCGGGCGTGATCGGCCAAGCGCCGGGCGGCATCCGGAGTGATCCGGACATCGGCATCGAGGAAAAGGAGCCAGTCTCCCGTGGCGGCATCCGCCAGCTGTTGGCAGGCAAACATTTTTCCGGCCCAACCTTCGGGCAGTTCCGCGCCGCGGAGAAGGCGGAGCCTCGGGTCGGTTCGCGCGATTTGCTCCACTTGGGCGGGGGTGTCGTCCGTGGAATGATCATCGAGCAAAAGCACCTCCAGATCGACGTCGCGCGAGGCCAGCGCGGACTCGAGCACTCCGCGGATGTTGGTGGTCTCGTTGCGTGCCGGGATGAGGATGGAGACGCGGGGCCGGGGCAGGTTCGAGCGGGGGAGGGGTGGCCGGAACAAAACCAGATTGATCAGGAAAATCACGGCGGGGGCCGCCGCGAGGTAGAGGACGATGCCCGTGAGAAGAACCGTGGGATCGAAGGTCACCGGTTGCCGTGGTGCAAGTTGATGGTGCGTCCGGTGAGTCGGGCCTTGAGGGTCCGCCAGAAATCATAGATGCCGCCGACTCCCGCAGTTCCGATGAAGATGTCCCGGAATGCGTCCGTTTGCCGCGCCACCGATGCCGCCGCGAGCTGGTCCATGGCGGTTTCCAGGGATCGTTCCAGTTCCGCCAGGACGGATTCCCGGGGCGTTTCCGGCGAGAATCGGACGGGCGGGGCGAGATGAAGGAGGATCTCCGGTTTGCTCTCCTCCCAATAGGCGATCTCCATGGCGAGCGGGAGAAACCATGCTTCCGGGACGCGGCCGGCGAGGTGGGCGATGCCCCGCTGAAAGGCCAGGGGCCGTTCCCGGACGTCGGCGAAGCGGCCCTGCGGGGTGACGAAAAGCAACGCTCCGGGCCGCCGCAAGATGTCTTCCGCCTGATCGAGGAAGGAGATGGCTCCCCGGGCCGAGTTTTGCTCCACGCCGAAGAAGCCGAGGTTCTTGAAGATCCCGTAGCGTTCGAGCATGGCGGCATCGATCGGGGCGTAGGCCTCCCGGTCCGGAAAGAAAATCGGCTTGGCGGCGAGGCCGACCAGGGGATCCCACCAGCTGGCGTGATTTCCGTAGATCACCACCGGGACGGTCGCGGGGACCGCTTCCGGCCAGTCACCGAGGAGGCGGACGCGGTGGAAATTCTTCTGAAGCCGTTTGGCGGCGTAGTCACAAAACCATTGGGAAAACCACCGGTGCGGAGCCCGGACAGTTGGGCTCGTTCGCATGGGGGCCCGGCGTTTTCCGATGGTCGATCAGGCAGCCACCACGGCCCCTTGATCCTGGTGTAGGGCATCGGCCGCGATCCATCCGGACATCAGCACCATGGGCATGCCAGGTCCGGGATGGGCGGCGCCGCCGCAGAGGTAGAGTCCCTGGAGTTCCTTGCGTCGGTTGCTCGGTTTGAAGGCACCTCGGAACGTGCCGTGGCTCGCCAAACCGTAGATCGCTCCGTTGAGAACGTTGTAGCGGTTGTGGATATCGCGAGGGGTGAGGTGGCTTTCGCTGACGATGCGGTCCTCGATATCGGTGAGACCGGCGGTCGACTTGAGTTTGTCGAGAATCACTTGCCGGTAGGCCGGGAGCATTTTCTGCCAGTTCTGATTGGGGCGGAGGTAAGGAGTGTGAACGAGAATGTAGAGGGCTTCGCCACCCTCCGGTGCCACGGCCGGTTCCGTCACGGCTGGAGCGCAGACGTAGCAGGTCGGGTCGGGAGCCGGTTCGCCTTCCTCGTAAATGGCGTGGAATTCTTCGTCCGGATCGCGGGAGAAGACGAAGTTGTGGTGCAGCAACTCCTCGTAGCGCTTCTTCAAGCCCAGGTAGAGGACCACGCCGGAACAGGCTGGTTCATAGGGACGAGCCCGATCGAAATCGTCCGCCTGTCCGCCACCGATGAGTTCCCGGAAGGTGCGCACGGAGTCGCAGTTGGAGACGACCTTAGCGAAGGAATGCGTCTTGCGGTCCTCGGTGACGACGCCGGTAACGCGCTTGCCGTCGTGGGCGATCCGGTCGACCTTCGTGCCGAGCCGGAATTCGACGCCCAATTCCCGGGCGAGTTTTTCCAACGCGACGGGGACCGCCCGGGTTCCGCCCATGGGATACCAGACGCCCTCGGAAGTTTGCATGTGAGCGATGCCGCAGAGGATGGCGGGGGAGGCGTCCGGGGATGAGCCGACGTATTGGGTGAAGTGATCGATCATCTGCGCCGTCCGGGCATCGCCCACGAAGGAGCGGATCGAGGAGGCTACGGTCTGCCCCATGCGCATTTTGAGGAGATCCTGAAGCAAAGCGCGGTCGAGCATGCCGCTGCTGCGGAAGACGTCCATGATTCCGCCGACGGGCTTCCAGAAAAAGAAGCGATCGGAAATCCCGTGAAGATCGCGAGACCATTCGAGGAAGCGGTTGTACTCGTTGGCGGCCTCGGGATTGCCCGTGAACTCGTTCAGCTCGTGGCCCATCTTCTCGACTTGCTTGGTCAGGTCGAGCTTGTTCCCATCTGAGAAGAAGCAACGCCATTGTGGGTCCAACTCGACAAGGTCGAGGTGGTCTTCGAGCTTGCGGCCGGCTTCGGAGTAGATGCGGCGGAGGACGGAGGGAATGGTGAGGATGGTCGGCCCCATGTCGAAGCGGAAGCCGTCCTTTTCCAAGACGGCCGCCTTGCCTCCGGCCCAGGTGTTGCGTTCAAAGAGGGTCACTGAATGCCCTCGGGCCGCCAAGGTACAGGCTGCGGCTAACCCGCCCAGACCACCGCCGATCACTGCTGTTTTCTCCTTGTTCATGCCTGATTTTTCTTTCTGGATGGTTTGCTTACGAGAAATTTGAGGCTGCCCAAGCGGCTGAAAAAGCCATCGCCGTGGAGCAGGTTCAAGAGATGACGAAATCGTTCCTCGTCGTCTTGGCCAGGAACGTCAAGGTGGGGCAACCGGGAGTTCGCCGGGCGCCGGGAAATCACGCGCGGGACGGTCATCTCCAGAAGTCCTTCCGGACCTCTGGTCACGCCGAACCCGCTTCGCTTTCTGCCCCCAAACGGGAGGCGCGGATCGGCGGTCGGGACGATAAGGTCGTTCACCGTTACATTGGGCGCAGGAAGCCGGGCACCAAAGGCGGCTCCGTGCGCCGCGTTCCGGCTGAAAACCGCCGCCCCCAAGGCAAACGGACAAAGCCTATCCAAGCGGATGGCTTCTTCCTCGTTGGAGACTTCATCGAAAACCGCGATTGGACCGAAGTGGTCTCCGTTGCGGAGCCGGGAAGAAGCCGCCACTCCCTCCAAAATGAGAGGATAGCGAAAGAGCCCCTCTTCATTGTCGGACCAGGCCCCTGCCACGATGCTGGCTCCCTCGTTCAGGGCTGAGCTCACTGCTTCCCGGACCCAAGTGGAGATGTCGGTGGTCGCCGCCCGCCGCGAGCGGAAGCGATCTTTGAGAGCCTGACGCATCGCGGGAGCCACCGCCTGGTGAACAAAGACCCGCCGGGGCGCGATGCAGGTTCGGCCCCGATTCAGCCCCAGACCGTAGAGAAGGAGGTCCGCCGCGCGCCCGGTATCTGCGTCCGCGAGCACATGAAACGCATCGACCCCGGAAAGTTCCACCGTCGCGGGGATGATGGCTTCGCCGCAAGTTTGCAAGACGGCCTGACCTGCGGCGGTTCCTCCGGTGAGGACGACCTTGTCCACGCGGTCGCGAATGAAGTCATGGACTTTGGCCGGATCCTCAGGGAGAAAGGTGAGCAAGCGGGCCTGCAGCCCGGCCGTTTCCAAGAGTTTCGCCACGGTGATGAGGGGATCTGCCGCGCCCGGGGCCGGCTTGATCAGCACCGCATTGCCCGCCACGAGAGCGTGGAGGAGTTGGACTCCCGCCAAGAAGAGCGGGTAGTTGGAAGGGGCGAGAATCAAAACGAGTCCGTAGGGGGCGCGCCGCACCTCGGAGCGAACGCCGCCCAGCCAGAGCGGTCGGCCTGCCAGACTGGGAAACCGTGTGGCGAGAATGTCCGCCGCCTGAGTTTCCAAGAAGCGGCAGGCCTCCGCCAGCGGAAGCAATTCCGAGGTGAGAGCCTCTGCGGGTTCGACGTCGCGCACCTGAGCACAACTGGCTGCTAGGCCGGTGGAATGACGGACCAGCAGGGAACGAAATTTACGGACCACGCGCAGGCGCGAGAGGACCGGGAGGGCGGCCCACTGCTCTTGAGCCTCCCGGATGCCGGTCCAGGATTCTCCGCCGTTTTCGGCAGGCAGTCGATCTGAAGCGAGCATAGTCAAATCAGGCGGCCACCGTTTGCACCGGGATCGGCGTCGGCGCCCCAGAGAGGCCGAAGTCCGAACTCATGAGATCGGCGGTGATCCGGGCGGATTCGAAGATGACCGGCAATCCACTGCCAGGGTGAGTCCCTCCGCCCACTAGGTAGACGCCCTCCAGGTCCTCGAAACGATTGCGCGGCCGGAAGTGGAGCATCTGATCCAGGCTGTGGGCCAGATTGAAGGTCGCTCCGCGGTAAATGTTGTATTGGGAATCCCAGTCCGCCGGCGTGATGACCCGCTCGAAGCGGATCCGCTCTTCCACTCCCGCAAAGCCGGCCAAAGCGAGACGCTTCAAGAGCATGTCGCGGAACGGTTTCGCCTCTTTTTTCCAGTCGATGGATCCCGTGTCATGGCTGACCGGCGCCAGGATGTAGAGCGTGGAACCATTGGCCGGAGCCAGGGTGGGATCGGTAACAGAGGCGTTCTGAACGTAAAAAGAGGGACGCTTGCTGAGGACGTGGTGTTGGTCGATCTCCTGAAGGTTCTCCTCGTAATTCTCCGAGATGAAAATGGTGTGGTGGGGGAGCTCGTATCGGCCCTCTAGCCCGAGGTAAATCATGAAGGTCGAGCAAGAGAACTTCTTGGTCGCGATCTTCTTGTCGCTCCATTTGCGGCGCAACTCATCGGGCACCAGCGAGGTCATGGCGCGGGCGAAGTCGGCATTGATCACCATTGCATCAGCGTTGTAAGTGCCATTCGCAGTGGTCACGCCGGTTGCTCGTCGGCCTTGGAAACGGATGGCCTCGACCGGCTCTCCCAGGTGAATTTCAACTCCCATTTCCCGGGCGATCTTGGCCAGCGCCCCACAGATGGCCGCGCAGCCGCCGATCGGGTGAAAGACGCCGTGCTCGTATTCGAGGAAGGACAAGATCGAAAAGAGGCTCGGGCACCGGAAGGGCGACATGCCGAGGTACTTAGATTGAAAGCAAAAAGCCAGCCTGATCCGCGGATCCTTGAAAAACTTCCGAAGGTAGGAATCGACCGACTGGTGCGGATTGAGTTGGGGAAGGGCATCCAAGAGCCGCGGGTTAAGAAGGTCCCCCCAACCCTGGAACGGGCTTTCCAGGACCGGAGCAATGGCCGCCAGTTTGCGGCGGTTCTCCGACATGAAACGTTCGAAGCCCTCGGCGTCGGCGGGGGCGATTTGCGCAATCGCCCGTTTCATTCCCTCGGGGTCGGGCGTGGCGTCGAGCTGGCCGCCCTCCCCGAACAGAATCCGATATTGGGGATCCAGGCGGCGCAGGTCCACCTCCTGGTTCAGATCCCGGCCCACCTCCGCCAGAATCTTTTGCAAGACCTGGGGATAGAGGAAGAAAGTCGGCCCCAGATCGAACGTATAGGGGCCTTCTCTGAGGCTGGAAGTCCGGCCACCCACGACGGGTAATCTCTCGATGATGCGGACGCGGAAGCCCCGGCCTGCGAGAAGGATGGCCGAGGCCAAACCTCCGGGACCAGCTCCGATGATGATGACGGACTTGGTTGAACTCATGAATGGGATCTCAATCGATTCGTTCCGAAAGGAACCTTAGATCCGGATCCCTTCACTTTCCAGGACGCGAACCAATGCTTCTTCTAGCAAGGCCCGGGCCCGAGCCGTGGAAAGGTGAAGAAATGCATGGATCTTGGTATCTTCCGGAGAACGATTCTCGCACTCCAAACTGTACTGCTCGAACGCGGTCAAATCCGACAAAAGTTTGCCCAGGTGTTGCGGGCACTCGCATTGCACGGTGGTGGAGACTCGGGAGATTTTGGCAAGTTGCTCGCGGCTGAAACGTTGCGGGGGAATCAGCTCCCCTTGTTCCGAATCCGCCTCAGTTGGTCCGGGCTGGGGAGCGCTGTTCCCGGACCGGACGTAGATTTCCGGCGCGGCAGCGAGCTTCAGCTCCGATGCCCGGATCGGCCCCCGAATCGCGGTGAGGCGGGGGCTGCCGAGCAACTGACGAAGGGTTTCCCGTTGTGCGAACCCGTAAATGAGGATGGCTCGCCGTGCCCCTGATCGCGCTAGCAAACTGGACACAGACTGAATCGTCTCTGCGAACAAGGTCGGGGTTTCCACGACGAGGAGGTCCAAATGGACGCCTTCAAAGGATTCAGACACTTCCGGAAGCGAGGCAAATGAGCCCACGGCTTCGAGCTCCTCCAGTTCGGTGCCCTCTTCCTCGAACATGGCACGAACTGCTTCTCCCACCACGAGAACGCGGCATTTGCCCTGTCCCCACACTTGGCCATTTAGTCGAGGGGCCGCAGCCGTCCCGGGCGTTTCGGTGTGCCCCGCCAGTTGATCGGCGGATAAACCCGCGATCAAACTGATCGGGTTGCCCTCATCCACCAAATGCTTCAGAAGGGTCAGCTTGCGAATGTCGTCCCGGGAGTAGAGCCGACGGTGAGTGTCGGTGCGTGCCGGGGAGACGACGTTGTAGCGCTTTTCCCATGCCCGGATGGTGTGGGCGGAAAGACCCGTAAGGCGAGCCACTGTGCTGATCTGGAACTGTTCGCCTCTCACAAGTTTCGTAGAAGTTGGCCAAGCCAGCCGTCGGGTATTTCTAGACAAAGAATAGACAAATGCAAACGGATTAGAGCTGGTGCGACATCGGCTGGAGGATCGACTGTCCCGGGACCAAATGGCCGGGGAGGTCCAAATCGTCGCAAATTCTTTGAGCGGCCACGTCCACCGGGACCATTTGAGAGCGGTCCACTTTCAGGTCGATCCCGTCCCAGAAAGGGGTATCGACCCCGCCAAAGTGGTAGAGAGAAAACTGCAGTTGGTGTCTGCGATACTCCTCGGCGGCAGCCTGGATCATGCCGGTGACCGCGTGTTTGCTGGCGCAGTAGATCGTTGCCCCTTTCATCGGGCGGATGCCGAGAATGCCCGGGATTGTTGCGAACCGCCCGCGCCTCGCTGGTGCCATGACGCGGCAGGTTTCTTTCAGGACGTGGTAGGTTCCCCGTACGTTGACGTTCATCAGTCTGACAAACTCGGCGTCGGTGGACTCCTCCAGAGGCCGGATCAAACCGATCCCCGCGCAGTGGATGACAGCGTCAATGCCCCCAAAGCGCTCGATCGCGCCGTCGCATAGATCGCGGACGGCTCCGGGTTGGGTGATGTCAGCTGCCTGTGCCCAAACTTGGCCCGACAACCCGATGGCGGTCGACTCCAATTTGGTCGTGGAAAGGCCGGTCAGGATAAGGGTCTTGCCGCGTTCCGCCAGAAGCCGGGCACACGACGCGCCGATCCCGCTTCCCGCTCCCGTAATGAGGATGCGGTTGAAGACGCTGGTGGCATTCATCCCAGGTCGGTAACGATGGTCCGCAGGCGGCTGATTCCGCGCCGAATCCGCGCCTTCACCGTGCCCAAAGGCGCCCCGAGCGCTTCAGCTGCCTGACTTTGGGAAAGCCCCTTGAAGTAAGTCATTTCGATGACTTCGCGTTGCTCCGGCTTTAACCGCAAAAGCGCATCCCGGAGCACCACCGATTCTTCCTGACGGCGCACTTCGGCCACTACCCCATCGTCCAGCCGGACCCCCTCTTGAGTTTGGTTCACCTGGAGTTCGTCCCTCAATTGGGCGCGCCTCTGTTTGGACCGGAGCCGATCAATGGCGCGGTTGCGGGCCATCGTCGATAGCCACACCTGCGGCTTGCCCCGGCGCGGATCGTAGAGGCGGGATTTGTTCCAGACGCCGGAAAAGACCTCTTGGGCCACCTCCTCGGCGTCGTGGGGATCGTTCAGGACCCGGTAAGCAGTCGCAAAGACCAAACCGGAGAATTTCTTGTGGAGAAGTTCGAAGGCTCTCCGATCGCCCTGGGCGATCCCCTCCATGAGCGGAGCGTCGTCCACTTCCAGTCCAACACCCTCTTGCGAATACCCTGCCAAGTTCATGATAGACCCTTACGTTCGCGTCTAATGTTTGTCCATGCGGATTTAGACATTTTGTAAACATTGCGTCAAACACCGGACGGAAACGAGGTTGCCGTGGCGTCGCTCCACGGTTTTCCTCTGCCCGTCTATGACTGAGTCTGTCCACCACATCGTCACCCATCCCGGCAGCGCGCATAAGGATGATTTCTTGGCTTGTTGCCTGCTCCTCGCGTTCTACCCGGTCGAAATTTTGCGTCGGGATCCCACCCAGGAGGATTTGGACAGCGTCCGGGTCTGCGTGGTCGATGTGGGGGGGGAGCATGATGCAGCTCGTCGGAATTTTGACCACCATCAGTTCGACAAGAATCATCCACCGGTCTGCGCCCTCAGCTTGGTTCTTCAGGCCAAGGGGCTTTATGAAGACGCCCTCCTCTTTTGCGACTGGTTGGAAACGGCGGAGTGGCTCGATGCTCGCGGCCCGGTGGTTACCGCCAAGCATTTGGGAGTGGAGCGGGAGCTGCTCGCGCGCCTGAACTCACCGATCGATTTGTCGCTGATCCGGCGGTTTAGTCACTCGGAGCGTGTGTCTCCAGGGGAACCGCTCTGGGAAATCATGCGTTGGATCGGAGGAGACTTGGTCGCCTATCTCACTTCGCTTCGTGATCGGGTCCGTTTTCTCAAGGAGCATGTGGAGTTCTGGACGGTCGAAGGGGGCGCGGGAGAACAGTTCGAAGCCCTATATCTTCCTCGCACAGAACCACTCCCGGCTGATCCTTCGTTCGGGATCGAACGATTCTTAATGGAGTGTGGCGCGGACGAGCGTGTCTTGGCTTTGGTTTATCCGGACCGGCGCGGGCCCGGATACGGAATCTCGCGGCACCGGGATTCACTGCGTCTCGACTTCGCTTCGTTGGAGAGTGAGGCGGATGTCCACTTCGCGCACAAGCAAGGTTTCGTCTTGAAGACCTCGGCCACCTGTCCGTCGCGGCTCCGGGAATTGCTGGCGATGGCGCATCGCCCGGCCCGTTCGGTGTGAAATCGCGATGGCTGGAAAAGGTGCGGGCCGTATCCCACCCAGGATACGGCCCGCAAGCCACGCGCACAATTCAACACTCTTGAAGAACCCGATCTACACTCGGTGAAGGTAAGGGGGGAGCTTCAACTCCGCTCTCATCACGTTGTGGTTCACGAGAAAGGGATTGGGAATTTCTACTCGCATCCGGACCGGAGACAGTTTCGCCGTGGGGAGGTCGATTGCAGCGATCGGTTGGACCACCGCTGCGCTCCGTTCAGGGTTGCTGGAAGAAAACTCCACTATTTGCGAACCTATTCCGATGCCCTCCGTCTTCATCGAGGATCCGGTGATCCGGAGTCCTGTGGTGAAGAGTTTTGGAGTTTGGCTTGGCATCGTGACTTTGTCCGCTGTTCACCAATAGAGCGGCACGGCCCTCCAAATTTGTTTATTCTTGGTGAAAAAAAGTGAAAATCATTTTCAAATCACGCCCCAATGCGGAAAAGCCGCCGCATCGGGAATCACTCCAAAGCGAAATACGGCGCGCGCCTCCGGCTCTCGGTTAAGATCCGCGAGGCGCGCCCGATTGAGGAATCAGGAGGGTTCGCCTGTTTCCAGTTCGGTATCCGCAGCCGCCTCGACGGGCGCGGTGACGACTTCCTCGTCCCCAAAAGAGACGACCTGGGCGATGTCCTGAATGATTTCGCCTTCGCGGAGAGACATCAGCTTGACGCCCATCGTGTTGCGGCCCGCTTGGCGGACCTGGGCCACGCTGATGCGGACACTTTGGCCCGTATTGGTCATCAGCATCAATTCATCCTTCTCCTGAACGGAGAGCGCCGAGACGACCAAGCCGGTCTTCTCTGAGGTCTTCATCGTGATGATGCCGCTCCCGCCGCGATTCTGGAGCCGGTAATCTTCAAACGGCGTTTGCTTGCCGATCCCTTTCTCGGAGACAACCAGCAGCGCGGAAGATGCATCGACCCGTGCCATGGCGACCACGTAATCACCCTCTTTCGGACGGATTCCGAAGACTCCTTGGGCCGTGCGTCCCAAGGCGCGGAACTGTTCCTCGTGGCAGCGCAGGCTCATCCCCTCGTGGGTGATCAGGACGATTTCGTCGTTCCCGCCCGTGAGCGTGACGTCGACGAGATCGTTGCCTTCTACGATGGTGATCGCGTTGATCCCATCTTTGCGGATGTTGCGGAAATCGCTAAGATTGGTCCGTTTGACCACTCCATCCTTGGTTGCAAAGATGATATGGAAGTCGGGCGAGAAGGTCTTGTCCCGGTCGCCGCCTGGGTCACCTTGAATCCGGAGGGTTGCCTTGATGGCCTCCTCTGGACGCAGGTTGAGGAGGTTTTTCACCGACCTGCCTTTTGAAGTGCGGGATCCCTCGGGGATATAGAAGACCCGTTCCATGAAGACCCGGCCTGTGTTTGTGAAGAACAACAGATAATCGTGGGTGCCGGCGGCGAAGAGGTGTTCGACGAAATCGTCCTCGTCTTCCGCAGAGGCCTCGGTGGTCTCCATGCCTTTCATCCCCTTGCCTCCTCGTGCCTGGAGCCGGAATTGCTCGGCGCTCGTGCGCTTGATATAGCCGCGGTGGGAGATCGTGATGATCTGTCCCTCGTTGGCCACCAAGTCTTCGAGGTTCATGTCGCCCTCGTCGACCGCGAAATCGGTGCGGCGTGGGGTGCCGTACTTGTCCTTGATCTCGCGCAGCTCGATTTTGATGATCTCCAGGACGCGGTCTTCCTTCGAAAGGATGTCGAGCAAGTCTTTGATCTCATCCAGGATCGCGTTGTAGTCGTTCTGGATCTTGTCCTGCTCCAGCGCGGTCAGCTGATAGAGCCGCAGGTCGAGGATGGCGTTGACCTGCTTATCGGTGAAGACATAAAAGCCCGGGCGTGGCTTGAGACTTTGCTGGCCGCGGAGCATGATGCCGAGAGCCTGCGCGGCCTCTTCGCTAAAGGCTTGTGCCTTGATGCGTTCACGAGCTTCGTCCCGGCTCTTGGAATCGCGGATCAGACGGATGAATTCGTCCAGGTTCCCCAGGGCCAGGAGATAGGCCTCCAAGGTTTCCGCGCGGTCCTCTGCTTTCTTCAACAAGAAGCGGGTCCGGCGGAGAATGACTTCGCGTCGGTGCTCAATGTAACAGATGATGGCGTCCTTGATCGTCAACAACCGGGGCCGCCGGTTGTCGATCGCCAACATATTGACGCTGAAGGAGGTGGAGAGGGGCGTGTGCTGGTGGATTTTGTTGAGAACCACCTGCGGCGTCGCGCCGCGCTTAAGGTCGACCACCAATCGGGTGTTCTCGTCCGACTCGTCGCGCAGGCCGCTGACCTCTTCGATGATCTTCTCTTTGACCAACTCCGCGATGCGGAGGTGGAGCTTCTCGCGGTTGACGTAATAAGGGATCTCCGTGATGACGATCTGCGTCATGGTCCGGCCTTCGACGATCTCAGCCCGGCCGCGCACCTTGATCTGGCCGCGTCCAGTGGAGAAGTAATCGCGGATGCCTTTCGTTCCGAGGATGGTACATCCTGTCGGGAAATCGGGCCCCTTGATGAAGACTCGCAACTCATCAATCGTGATCTTGGGATTGTCGATCGTGGCACAAATCCCATCGACCACTTCGCCGAGGTTGTGCGGCGGCAGGTTGGTTGCCATCCCCACCGCGATCCCGGTGCCGCCGTTGACCAATAGGTTCGGGAAGGCAGCGGGCAGGACGGTCGGTTCCCGGTTGGTTTCGTCGTAGTTATCGACAAAATCGACCGTGTCCTTGTCCAGATCGTTCATGAGGGCTGCCCCTAAATGGGTCAGCTTGGCCTCCGTATACCGCATGGCGGCGGGGGCATCTCCGTCCGGTGAACCGAAGTTTCCTTGACCATGCACCAGGCATTCCCGCATCGACCAAGCTTGCGCCATGTTGGTCAGGGTCGGATAGATCGCTTGGTCACCGTGCGGGTGATATTTACCCATCGTCTCCCCAACGATACGGGCGCATTTGAGGAACTTGCGGCCCGGCGTCAGGTTGAGGTCCGCGAACATCGCGTAGAGCAATCTCCGCTGTGACGGTTTCAATCCGTCACGCACGTCGGGCAATGCCCGGGAGATGATCACCGACATCGAGTAATCCAGGAAGGAGTTTTTCATCTCCTCCGCGACGTTGATGGGTGAAATCAACCCAAACTCTTCGATGGGCGCTTCCGGTGTGGAATCGGGAGAATCGGAGTCCTCGGGCGTCGTGTCTTCGGTCATGGTGCAGTGATAAGGGGTTTAAACTGGGCCTAGTGTTCCGGTTCAGGATCAAACGTCGAGGTGGCGCACATTGAGGGCGTTGTCTTCAATGAACTGCCGCCGCGGTTCCACGATGTCACCCATGAGGACGGTAAACATCTTGTCCGCTTCGATGGCGTTGTCCTCGTTGAGTTGCACGCGAAGCAGCTTGCGTTTCTTTGGATTCATCGTGGTTTCGAATAGCTCCTTGGCATTCATTTCGCCCAGACCTTTGTAGCGCTGGATATCGATACCCTTCTTGCCGATCTCGACCACCTTGCGGAAAATTTCCGGGATGGAGAAAACCGGGTGAACTTGGGCCTTCTCTCCAGAGCCTTCGACGACCTCGAAGAGTGGCTCGTCTTCCGAGCTGAAGTGGTCGATGTTCAGTCCAGTGGAACTGAGTTCTTCGAGCAGCTTCGCAATGGATCGCGATTCGTGAATTTCCACCAATTTGGCCCGACGCTGAACGGGGCCGGCGGTCGGCGCGATGGTGGCCGGAACGTCTTCTCCTTCCACTGGGACAGGAATGACCGCACCGAACAGAGCCAAATCGGGGTTAGCTTCTGAAAACTCGCGGAGATCCTTCTCTTCCACGAAGTAGCGCACACTCTCTTGGTTGCCCTCGCGCAGCTTCACCATAAAGCCGGGCAAACGTCCTTCTTCACCGTGGTTCAAGTAGTGCTCGAAGTCGCCGCCGTTGCGGTTGATGGCGTCACTGAGGCGGTTGAGTTTGCCCAGCTCAGCTAGGATGACTTTCAGGTCGACGTTGCTGAACTCCTTTCCGTCTTTACAATGACGAAGGGTGACGTCGTCCGCACCGAGTTCGATGAGGATTTTGTTGAGCGCGGCATCGTCCTGCACGTATTCCTGGCGGTTGCGCCGACTCACTTTGTAGAGCGGCGGCTGGGCGATGTAGATATAACCACGGCGAACCAACTCGGGCATCTGACGATAAAAGAATGTCAGGAGCAATGTGCGAATGTGGGAGCCGTCCACATCAGCATCTGTCATAATGACGATCTTGTGATAGCGGAGCTTGGTGATGTCGAAGCTTCCTTCGCCGTCGCCCTCGCCGATCCCCGTGCCGACCGCCTTGATCATGGTGCAAATTTCGCTGTTCTGCAAAACCCGATCGATCCTCGCCTTCTCTACATTGATGAGCTTGCCGCGGATCGGGAGAATGGCCTGGGTGCGGCGGTCCCGGCCCTGCTTGGCGGAGCCGCCGGCGGAGTCACCTTCGACGATGTAGACTTCCGTGCGCCGTGGATCCCGGTCGGAACAGTCGGCCAATTTGCCGGGAAGGCCTCCGCCGACGAGGAAATCTTTGCGGACGATTTCCCGTGCCTTCCGGGCCGCCTCGCGCGCTCTGGCGGCATTGACGACCCGCTGAATGATCGCCTTGGCGGCGTCCGGGTTCTCTTCGAAATAGGACGACAATGCATCTTGGACGACCGAGTTGACGACGCCTTCCACCTCGTTGTTGACCAGTTTGTCCTTGGTCTGGGAACTGAAACGGGGATGGGGATGCTTGATGCTGAGGACGCAAACAATTCCTTCGCGGCAATCGTCGCCATTCGGAACCGGGTCCTTGTCCTTGAGGAGCTTGGCGCTCTTCGCGTAGCTGTTGATGACCCGGGTCATCGCGCTCTTGAAGCCCGTCAGGTGGGTGCCGCCATCGCCATTGTGGATCGAGTTGGCGAAACACAAGACCTGCTCGTTGTAGCTGTCGTTGTATTGGATCACGCAATCGACCAACACCTCTTCGTCGGTCTTCTTGCCCTCCAGATCCAATTCCACCATGCGACGTCCCGCGAGGATGACGGGCTTCGGATGAATCAAACCCTTGTTCTCCCCAAGTTCCTTGACGAACTGAACCACGCCTTCCGGGTAGTAGAACGTCTCCGACCGGCGTGACTCCGGCCGCTCGTCCGATAGCTGGATGATCACCCCGGGATTGAGGAAGGCCAGTTCCCGGAGGCGACCGGTCAACCGTTCGAAGACGAAGGTCGTCGTCATCGTGAAGATCGTCGGGTCAGGCATGAACGTGATCATCGTGCCGGTCTGCGATGGATCCGCCAACGTTCCGACCACTTCGAGAGGCTTGGTGGTCACGCCCCGTTCGAACTCGATGGAATGGATCTTCCCATCCCGATAAACTTCCGCGCGGAACCAATCCGAAAGCGCGTTGACGCACTTGGCACCGACCCCATGGAGACCACCCGAATACTTGTAAGCGCCCTGGCCGAATTTTCCGCCCGCGTGCAGGCTGGTCAGCACCAATTCCACCGCCGGAATCCCGAACTTGGGGTGGATCTCCACTGGGATGCCCCGACCGTCGTCCTTCACCGAGCAGGAGCCGTCCACATGAATCGTGATCTCGATCTTTTTGCAGTGCCCCGCGAGGTGCTCGTCGATCGAGTTGTCCAACACTTCGAACACGCAGTGGTGCAACCCCCGCTCGTCCGGATCCCCGATATACATCCCGGGCCTCTTCCTCACTGCGGAAAGCCCCTCAAGCTTGTCGATCTGGGCCGCTCCGTACTCCTGGTCCGAAGAGACCTGGGTGTGCTCGGAGGTGTTCAATTCGTTGGACGTTTCTTCTGACATACGCTTTGGAGGGCTTCTGGGGATTTCCTGACACTTGTCACCAAAATTCCGACCGGTTTTGAGGCGGTCGAAGCTGGGGGGCGAACCTATCACCTGATGCGTGTTTCCGCATTCGAAAAAGAGGGGTTTCACGAGGTTTTTTCCTCGGTTTGCCCGCTTTCCCGCCTCACCCGCGCCGCGCTCGCCATTCTGGCGCGAAGTGGGCCAGGCGCAGGCGGCTATCCGCATCGCGTAGTTCACTTTCCTTGACCGTCAGATGTCCCTCTCCACACGGACACGGCGGAGCATCGGGAATCCTCCCGCGCGCCCCTTCCCAGCGTTCCAACTTCGCCGAATCCTTGGCCGGCGCTCCCCCCAGCATCCGGGTGATGCGCGCCTCCAATCCCTGCCAGTCCACCGCCACCCAGGTGAGGTTTCCCTCAAGCAACCAGCGTCCCCGGAACAGGCCCTCCACCTGGCGGCGGATGTCATCGAGCGATTCCCCGTACTCCGGGCCGATCCGCCCCAGGAGCGATACCACCGATCCAGCCGCTCCGACGATGAGTCCCACTTGGCTCAGGACCTGATCCGCCACTTCAGGGGCGCGGCTTTTGAGGCGTTCCCCGGCTTCGGCGAACTCCGCCTGAGTTCGCGGCAACTCTGAGCCCACGGACTCCACCACGACGCGGAGAACGAGATCTTCCCGATTCTCGCGCGGCCGGTGGCCCAACTGGTCCAGGAGGAGCAGTTGATCCATGGTGAGCCGGGTGGTGGCGGCTGGCTTTGCGGAAACGGCGCGCGGCTTGGCCGAAGTCTGTCCACCGAAGGCCATGGCCAGCGAGTTCAACTCTACGGGAGGGGGCGAGCTCAACGGCCGCACCGACCCTGCGGCACCGCCTATCGCAAAGATCAAGCTACGCAACCGGCGGGCCCGGTCCGGGTCGAGTCGCAAAAGCAGCGCCGCCGTGCCGATCCGTTGATGCCAATCCGCGCACTCCTGCGTGGGGAATCCGCGCAGTTCGATCCCCTTTGGGGTCAGGGACAGGGCGGGGTAAACGAAGCCGCCTCCCGTGGTCGCCACCTGCCGCGGCAGGTTCCCGAAATCCCAGCCCTCCACCATTCTCGTGCGAAAAGCCCGTGAGGCTTCCCGGGCGAGACAGCGTTCGATCTCGTCCGCCAAGTCCCGGCGCAACAACGCAAGGTCCCTACCGCTCGCACGTTCCTGGCCCCGATCGGTGATGGAGAAGCGCATGCGCAGGTTCAACGGAATCCGACCGTGATCAAAGGAGTCCGACGTGACGTGCTGGTCAAAGTGGGTGCGCAAGTGCTCCAGCAAGGCCGTTTCCAGGGAGCATTCCGGACGGTAACCTTCCCAGTCGTCGAGGAAGCTGTTGCAGATCTCCGCCAGCGAGGGCAATGCCTGGCGGACATGCTTGTCCAGCGCCCGCAACATCGCGTGCACCTTGTCACTCAGCCATCCGGGCACTAGCCAATCCCCGGTCCACTCGGGGATCCGGTGCATGTCCGCGAGCGGAATCTCCATGGTGATGCCGTCCTCCGCCGATGAGGGATCGTGCAGGTAGCGCAACCGGAAGCCATCGAGCTCGTCGGGGTAATCTTCCTCGTGGATCTCCGTTAGCTGGGGGACGATGCAATCCTCCAAGGTTAGTTCAAGCCGTCCGGCGCCGGGACCCTCGATCCACTGCTGGAACTGTTTGCGGGTGTGGATGTCCTTGGGCAAGCGCTCGTCGTAAAACGCAAAGATCGATTCCGGGAACAGGAGCCCGTCCCGCCGCCGCATCTGGTGTTCGAGCCGGCGCACCCGTTCGACCAAGTCCAGGTTGTCCGTCAGGGCGGGCACCGCCGCGCCGATCTGCCCCTCGACCACCGCTTCCCGGATGAAGATTTCGCGCGCCAGCTTGGGATCGACCCGCCCGTAGTGAACCCGCCGTCCCTCGATCAGGGCCAACCCAAAGGCCATGACCCTTTCCTTGCCGTAGACGGCACCCTGAATGGGATCCCAATGGGCGTCGCCGTGGGAATACCGGCAGAGGTGCGGCACCGCCTTTTCGAACCAGGTCGGGTCAAAGGCCGCCGCGTTGCGGGCGTAAAGCTTCGCGGTCTCCACGATTTCAAAGGCCATCACCCAAACCGGGGAGGATCCAAACACGCCGGATCCAGGATGGAGGTGGAAGGTCCGGTCGCCTGCGCCTTTGTAACCCATCTTTTTGCCGCGGTGCAATCCGATGTGAGAGGGGATCGCGGTGAGGGCGGCGCGATGCAGGTTTTCCGAAAACGAATCCGCCGGATCGGGGAGGGGACGCTTCAATTCGGCCAGGTCCCACTTCAGGTCGCGCAGGGTTTGGCTCAGTTCCCCATGCAGATTGCGCCATTCCTGAGTGCGGCGGTAGTTGAGGAAGTTGCGATCGCAGAATCGCCGCAAAGCGTTGTTCGTCGGGCCCGCTTCCTGAAGCCCGTGCCACCAGCGCAACCAGCCGGTCAGGTCGGAGCGTTTGTCGCGGAATTTCGCATGCGCTTGGTCTGCCTGTTGCTGGCGGTCGGGCGGGCGTTCCCGCGGATCCTGCACGGAGAGAGCGCTGGCCACGATGAGCGCCTCCCGCAAACAGCCCTCGTCCCGGCCGCCGATGAGAAATCGTCCGATCCGGGGATCGACCGGGATCCGGGCCAAGGTGCGACCCACCTCCGTGAGCACGCGTTTGCGATCGATCGCTCCGATCTCCTCAAGCGTCCGGTAAGCCTGGGCGACCCGCTTTGGCTGGGGCGGATTGAGAAAGGGGAATTCCAGGGGATCGCCCAACCCGAGGTATTCCATCTGGAGGACGACTCCCGCCAGGTTGGTCCGGAGGATCTCCGGATCGGTATAGGGTTTGCGGGTGGCGAAGTCCTCGTCGTCGTAGAGCCGGATGCAGATCCCTTCACTGACCCGGCCGCATCGCCCACGCCGTTGCCGCGCGCTCGCCTGGGAAATGGGCTCGATCTGCAACCGTTGAATCCCGCCCACGGGATCGAATCGATTGATCCGGGCCAGTCCGGTATCGACCACGGAGCGGATATCCGGAATGGTCAGCGAAGTCTCCGCGACGTTCGTGGCGAGGATGATCCGCCGCATCCTCGGGGAAGGTTGGAAGACGGCCTGTTGCGCTTTGCCGGCCAGTCGGGCGTAGAGCGGCAAGACAAGGGTGTTCGGATAACGACGTCCTTCCAGGAGCTCGGTCGCGTCACGGATTTCCCGTTCTCCTGGGAGAAAGACGAGGGTGTCTCCGAGCGGGTCCACGTCCCCGAGCCATTCCACGGCGCGGCGGATCTGTTCCGCCATCCGTTCGTATTCGTGGCTGGGCGGATGATAATGATCCGTGACCGGAAAGGTCCGGCCTTCCACCGAGATGACCGGGGCTCCGCTGAAGAAGTCGGCGAAACGTTCCGCGTCGAGCGTCGCGGAGGAGATGACGATCTTTAAATCCGTGCGCCGTTCCAGGAGCCGGTGCAGGTAACCGAGGATGAAGTCGATGTTGAGGGACCGCTCGTGGGCCTCGTCGATGATGAGGGTGTCGTACTTCCGGAGCGTCGGATCCCCCCGCGTTTCCGCCAGGAGAATGCCGTCCGTCATGAACTTGACCCGGGTCGCCGCCGCCGTGCGATCCTCGAAACGGATTTGGAAACCGACCTCTTCGCCGAGCGCGACCCCGAGTTCCTCCGCGACCCGCTTCGCCACCGAAGTCGCCGCGAGCCGACGCGGTTGGGTGCAGCCGATCCGCTTCCCCTCGACCCCACGTCCGAGTTCCAACGCGATCTTGGGCAGTTGCGTTGTTTTTCCGGAGCCCGTATCCCCGCAAACGATCACGACCGGGTGATCGCGCATCGCGTCCCGGATTTCGTCCCGGCACCGGGCTACGGGAAGCTCTTCTGGAAAAGAGATCTTCAGACAGCAAGTTGGAGCAGGGCGTCGCGGGATTCAATGGGCGATGTGGGGCGCGAAGCACGTAGCGAAGGACCTGAGGTCCTTTGGGCGGATGCAGGGCGGACACACCCGTGAACCGCCCGAAGCCGACGCAGCGGCTTCGCTACCAGACCTTCGACGAAGGTTGAACCTCGGGGGAGGGGACCACGGAGGTCGTCGTGTTTTGCCGGGCGTGGACCGGAGGAAAGCTGTTCCCAGTTGCCTGCTGCTTCCTACTCCAACATGATATTGGAAAACACCGTTACCCCTGGTGAATAACCATCGCCACCGGCGAACCCGATGCTTTCCAATGTATCCTCGAATCCTTTCTCGCGGCGTACGAGGAGATTGCTATTTAGGTAGACCTCGACAAACCGGCGATTGGCAACGAACCGCACGGAATACTTGTGATCCACCTCATAGGGCATGGCCTTTTCCCCGGGTTCCTCAGGCATCAGCATGAGTTGATTCTTGTAGCCTTCGTTCGCGATCGGAAAAGATCCGAGTGATACTCGCGACCGCATTCCCTTCTTCACGACGAAATCATAAGATAGCACAAATGGGGCGCGCACTTTCCGGGTGAAGTCGATCCGGCTGTCTCCCGTTCCAACGAGGCTTCCGTCAGTGAATTTCCAATGTAAGCGTCCAATCCAGACCATCTAGCGCGGGGGCAGTTCCGGGCGAAACTGAGGGAGGGCAAAACGACCTTCCCCGAAGCATCGCGCCCGCCTTCGGAGTGTCTACCACTCAGAAGGCTGGACGCAAAGGGCTTTCTGTAAGGCAACTCGAATCAGTGTTGCCATTCCCTGCAACTGGCTGCGCGAGGCCAGGGCTGTAGACGGCGATGTGGGACCAGATTCGCCACAGGTAGTCGAATTGGCCTTCCGGGACTGCCGAGCGACGCCATTGATCCTTAATCAAATCGTCCTGACTCTTGCCCCCTCCGGTTTATGATCTCCCTCGGTTCCGCAACTCGCGGACTTGTCGTCAGCGGGGCCACGGACATGGGCAAGTCATTCAAGGGCCTTTATGAGATCATCAAACACAAGCTCCAGTCCGATGCCAGCTCTGGCCCTGTCTATGTCTTTTGCAACAGTTCGGGCAACCGCTTCGATCGCTTGATGCGGACCGCCGGGGGCTTGGTTTGCGCCACGCACCTGGAGGAAGGCCGTTCTAGCTGGGAATGACCTGCCGATGAATCCTCCGTGCAGATAACTCACGAAAATCTGACCCTGCTCTTGGGTAGGGGGGGGGGGCAAGCCAGAGCCAAGACATGGTATCGAAAGATGGATAAGTAAATCGTGTGATAAGGTTAGTATTACGAATGTTATCATAAGAAGTCGATAGGGCCCTTTCGGAATGCGATTTCCATACATGTATCGATTAACTCGAAGCCGAGCTAAAGATTGAGCGGCTGTGGCGTCATCAAGCGGAATGGAAGCTTGATCCTGGCTGATTGGGGCGGGTCCTTACCCCGATCATGGAGCACCTGGTGAGCCGGACCTGGGATCTTCCGCTAAGACGGGGGAAGAAGGCCCGCGCGGCGACCGCCGCCTGATCGAGGAAAAGACCACATGGAGTGAGAGGTTGGTGCGGGGGCCATCGTCCTGCGATCCCCGACATTTCCGCGAGAACGAACCTAGGTCTAGATGCTCTGTAATAATCGCTTGCCCGTATTCGAAAAAAGCTAAGCAGGGTTGGATCTGCGCATGATGAAGCTCAATCACGAGTTCAGCGGCGGCCTTCTCCTCCTCGGCGTCCCAGGCCCATTCGCTGTTCTCGAAGGAAAGCAAAGCAAAGCGTTCCATCTAGATACGTGATCCGGGTGGTCGAATTCCCGATCGATCTGACCGTGAGGCGGATCTCTTGATTCCTGGAACCGGAATGGCTACTTTAATGCTGAATCCATTTGACGCGAAGCGATGTTGGATGGAGATGCTGGTGCTACAGCTACGCAGAGTTTCGCTCGAGTGAGGCCATGCTGCTCGATATAATAATCTTTGCAAATCAGAATTGGCTGCTCCGACTTCGTATGTATCAGATCCAAAGTCTCAAATCCAAGGTCCTCAGCGGTGGTATTCTTCTCACCTTGAGAAGTCTCGTTGCGGCTGTTATTTCTCTCGTTAGCGTGATTGTGATGGCGAGGGTTCTGGGGCCGAAGAATTATGGGATTGCGACAGTTTCAATAGGCGTTTTCTACTTTCTTACATGGACCTGTCGACTGGGGCTGCACACGCATCTAGTAAGGACCCGCGATTTGCCTGATCGGGGGGCGCGGCAGATCATTTCATTCTATAATGCTTTCGGGCTGGTGCTTTGCGTGGTGCTCTGGCTGCTGGCTCCAATAGCTGGGCGGTTCACTGGTCAGATTGAGGTGACGCAGGCGTTGCGAGTCCTGATTCCTGTGGTGTGGATTGACTTGGTTGGGATTGTGGCGATCTCAATGCTTGAGCGGAATCTCCGATTTGGTGAAGTTGGTGTAATCGAGACCATTTCTCAGTTGGGGAATTGCATATTGTCTATCTCTCTCGTCTTGGCCGGGTGGAGCTACTGGGGGCCGGTTATTGGCACTGTGTTTCAGTATGCCTTGCAGACGATTCTGGCCTATTGCCTCTTCCCGATTAGCTGGAGGTGGAGTTGGGACTGGCTTTTTCTCAAACCCGCCTTGCGATTTGGGCTTGCCTACTCTGGCGCTGATTGGATCCTGAACCTCAAAACGATGAGGATCAGTATCCTCGTCAGTGGAATTGCGGGTATTGAAGCTGCTGGGATTATTGGAATTGCGACGCGCTTTGCGGATCAGATGTCTATGTTGCGACTCGTTGTCAGGAGAATGTCGATCAGCGTGATGTCAAAACTGTTGGAGGAGCCGGACGCTGCTCGCCGTGCCGTTAGTCGCGGGATGGTTTATCAGGCGTTGCTTGTAGGTCCCGTGTGTGCGGCGTTCTCTTGCGTCGCGATTTGGGTCATTCCCTTGTTCTTCGGTTCCGAATGGGTGTTAAGCGGAAAGGTCTTTCCCCTCATCGCTCTGGGGACTCTCGTAAGCTCGCTGTTCGACCTGCATGCCGCCGTCCTGCACTCCGCCGGGAAGAATGGGGAGGTCGCCCAGGTTAACATTTGTTATGTTAGTATCTTGTGGCTGACGTGCTTAGCGCTGCTGCCGATTGCGGGATTATGGGGTTACGGAATTTCCGAAATTCTTGCGCTTCCGAGCTTTTGGTTGATTCATCAATCGTTCAAGAAGCTGTACGGCCCTCCCCAATACCGACAGGCATTCCTTCTTACGATCGCAGCCGTTCCTCCATTGATTGCAGGCATCTTTCTACCGCCAGCTCCGGCGTTCTCCATTTTTCTGCTAAGCTACGGAGTGCTCTTTGTGGTGAACGCCGAGTTGAGGAGGTGTGTTGCCGAGCTAGCCTCCGTCTTGCGGCGGAAGGGGAATGCATGAAGCGGATGTAGGGATTCATTCGCAGCATGTTATCCCGCGCCAGAGTGTTCCTAAAAGGCGTCTCGCCGCTCCTTGAGCCCTCCAAGATGCTTGCGTATCGAGGTGGCACCGGCCAGAAATGAGTCGAAATTTTTGGCTCCAAAGTAGCGGACCGCGAGGATTGTCAACGTCAAGCGAAGGTAGCCCGAAGTGAATCGTAGTTTCGGGTCATAGCTAACAGCTTTCCGGAGCAAGCGAGCCGATTGGGCGTAGTCGCGATGACGGCTCTGAACTGGTTTCCAGCTTAAGCAAAGATAAGCCAAGGCATAGCTCATTGTCTTCAGCTCGGCCCTAGCAGGATCTACGGAACTGAAAGCTTTCTCAAGAACGCGCTGGAATGATGTTTCGAGAACGGTCCAATTGTTGGAGAGGCTCGCCGGATGTTGACGGTAGTAGACTAAGGGTTCGCGGATTACACGGAAAGGATAGCGATCTGCGATTCGCAGCCACATGTCCCAGTCTTCGATCCCCGTCGTGGAAGGATCAAAAAGGCCGAGTTGATCAAAGCAGGTGCGGCGAACCACTGCGTTGCTGCCACAGCCTATGAAGTTGTGTTTGATTAGCTCAGGCCAGACAAGTCCCTCGTTTTCGTAACTACGAATCTTGCCGGTGGGCTTTCCATTGACATCGATGTTGGCAAGCCAAGTGTAGATGATCGCTGTGTCTGGGTCCGAATCAAGAACCTGAATCTGCTTTTGAAGTTTACTCCTTTCCCAAAGATCGTCCGAGTCAAGAAAAGCGAGGTATTCACTGGTGGATTCCTTAATGCCCGTGTTCCGCGCTACCGAAGGGCCTTGGTTGAGCTGGGACACAAGCCGCAGGCGGGGGTCGGTGACGTTTGTGGCGAACCACTCCTCGATATTGTCGGAGCTCCCGTCGTTTACAACGATGACCTCGTAATCATCGAAGCTCTGCTCCAACACGCTCTCCAGTGTTGCGGGAAGATATTGCAGGGAATTGTATGCTGGTATAATAATAGAAACTCGTGGCATCTTAATTGACTTTCTCGTTTGGCCTTAATGAATGGGAGTCCATCTTGCGAGTGACTTTGCTTGCCCTGTGAATTTGGACAAGAGTAGTCGATACCGAATTCACGGTTTTGCAAGGCATTTTGATGGAAATGGTGTGACGTTCGATGTGCTGTGTATCGTGACAGGTGAATTGTCAGCTCAATGTGTGCGCAAGGAGAACGGATAAGCCGGGCTATAGATTGAGAAGGATACGCAACCACGGGTTTACGCAGCGAAATGGGGCTTTCCAGCCCGAGTTTCGCCAGTTGTATTCCCACCATTCTTTCCATGGGAGGCCCTTCGGGGTCTCTAGAAGCCGGAGCCGTTCTGCCCGGGGGAGAGTGCGGTCCCTCCATGTATTGCGAGTGGGGTTCTCAGAGCAGGATCCTACATGCGTTGCGGTCTGAAGCACGTTGAATCCCAAGCGCGACGCTTGGTAGCCGTAATCAAAGTCACCGAATTGGTGAGTATAAGCGTGATGGAAAGTGCCGACTTTGAGATAGATCTCCCGGGGGATGAGGAGGCAGTTGGCGTTGCATGTATCGCAATGCTTCGGCTTCCCGCTTGGGGGCATGACTCCCTTGTGGCGGTGGACGCCACCATAAATAGTTTGCTCGCTTCCGTGGGCGCGAATACACCCCACGGCCAGAGCGGGCTTTGGTGAGTCCTTGATGGCGTCGAGGAGGGAGGCGACGGCATTGTCTTCGAGGATCGTGTCGTCGTTGACGGCCAAATAGTAGTCAGGATTGCTTTCGGCGGCTTTTTTCCATGCCTTACGCATTCCTCCACACCAGTAGAGCGATCCGTCTCCGTTGATTAGTGTGGCGGCGGGGACGGCTTCTTGGATGGCGTCTGCGGTTCCGTCGCTGGAGCCGTCATCAACGATGACAAACTCCAGCGAGTAGCCCCCTGGTAGTTTCTGGTTGGAAAGCTTGTTTAGGCAGGTTAGCGTCAGGGCTCTCCGGTTGTGACAGGTCAGCATTGCCACAATCCGCTTGACCGATGAGTCTTTTGTTGGCTGGGTGGGCGTATTGCTGGCTGACGGGATTGAATCGTAGATCGCCTGCACTTGCTGTGCTTTGTTGGTTGATGTTTGAGTCCTAGCAAAAGCGAATCCGGCTTGACCCATGGCCAAGCGACGTTCTGCGCTGCCGGAGAGTTCGATCACCGCATTCGCGATTCCCTCGATGGTCAAGCTAGGGGTGAGGACAGGGACCTTGATGGCAGCGGCGCTCGGCACGAATGCGGCTGCACCTTGATGATCTAGAGTGATAATGGGCAGGCCATACGCCATGGCTTCTAGAAGTTGTGAGCCGAAGGAGTCGCGTAGACTACAAAAGAGAAATAGATCGCTGGTTGCGTAGTGCTCTCGGACAATGTCCCACGTCACCTGCCCCTTCCACTCAATCCGGTCTTGGAGTTCGAGATCTTCAATCCATTGGGGGAGGAGATGACCCATCGGGCCGTCGCCGAGGATTGTAAGGTGGAAGTCAATATCCGGCGGCACCTGGGCCAGTGCCTCCAGTACAGGAAGTAGTGCTTTGCGGGCCATGAGGCGACCTGTCCAGAGAAGTTTCAAAGGTCCCTCGGGTGAGCGAATTGGCGGAGCCTCCGGGAACAGTTCGGTGGCAATGGTGGTGTCGAGGAGGAGGCGAACATCTTTGGCTCCAAGGTTCTTGGCCATCTCGAATGTTTCCGAATTCGTTGTCAGTACGGTGTGGGCATGGCGCATGGTTCTGCGCGTGCCCGGATAGAATGCCAAGAGTAGTCTGCTTACGATCCCTCGAATCTGCTCTGATCTCCACCATTGGAAGAAGTAGTTACGAAACGAAGCGGGAGAGGATTGTCCTCCGCCGGTCGGGCCGAAGATCAGCGGCTTTCCGAGTCGCCACATTTCACTCCCCATTTGAATGCTTCCGTAGGTTACGTGATGGACCAAGTCGAAGTCCAGAGTGCTGTTCAATTGTTTGGCCTTGAGGTAGGCTCTCCACTGCCAAACGAGGTAATGGAGGTACACGCCAGCTTCGCAGCGGTAGCTCTTCTCGACCCATTCCGGGACCTCCACATGAACAATAGAGATATTGTTCAAACCCAGGCGCTGAATCTCCGCTTGAGCGCCGTGGCTTGCGCGGACGGTCGTGACGCACCAGATTCTGTGTCCGGCTTTCCCAAGGCTCACAAGCCAATTCCAACCGATTCCTTCTTCGGAGCCGCAATTGGGGGCGCAGGCGTAGGCGGAGAGCAAGATTTTCATGAGTCGCGGCTTGGGTGAGGGGGGGCTTAGGCTGAGAGCTCTTTGCGGTCGGTGGGCAGGGAGACCTCCCAAGACTTGGTTGGCGCGCGGTCCGGCTGCGGCGACCAGCGCCATCTGGGCCGGCAGGGGTTCGGTTGAACAAAGGGGAGTGCAAGAAAGAATGGGAAGTTCAAGAATTGCTCGCCCTGGAGCAGAATCACCATCACTAGAGTCATGATAATACCATGACAGAGGCTGCGTCGGTGTAAGTAGAGTAACGCGACAAAGTACCACCCTGCTCCAACGAAGCCCGCCGAAGCTATCAGATTGCTGAAGCCATTCCCGTGTCCGAGATTGACGTGTTCCTCAATCAGATTGAGCAATTCCGGGTGGAAGCGATAGCGCGTCTTCTCATGAAAGCCGTTCCCGAAAACCGGAGCGCGCTTGATATAGAAAGAGTCGAACTTAAACGAGCCCATCCGCTGGTTGCTGAATTCTCCTTCGGGGAGCATGCGTGCATCTTCCAACTGCGAATCGATTTTCGTCTGGAGGAAATCCGCGCTGAGAAAAAGTCCGAAGCCGCACGTGAGTGCAAAGAATGAGGCAATCCAGATCGCGGCTACGTGAAGGCGTGAGTAGAAGAGGATATAGGAAACGACAAGAATGAAGAAGACGAGGTATCCCGTTGTGCTAAACGTCGTGGCGAAGCCAAGCAGGAGGATGCAGAGTCGTAATCTCCCATTGCGTAGCAAGCGTGGAAAATGATGAAAATTTAACAGAAAGGCAATATTTAAAAACCCTTGGAAAGCTCCTGGCTCCCAGAACATTCCAGAGTTGCGCAGGATCGTTTCGGGGGGGAGAAGAGGTCGGACCGTATAGAGTCCGATGGAGAATGTCTCTTCAGGTCCGACGTACGGAGTTAATGCGAGCGGGATAAAGCAGTGCTGAAGGTTGAGAAAGTGAAGAATGTAGAAGGGAAGGCTGACGAGTGTAACTACCACAAGTGCGTTGAGCAATGCGATCGGGAAATGAGTCCCCAGTTTGGTGATGATGATTGCGCCAATGTAGATTTTCAGAAGAAACCCTAATACGAATGGCTTCGAGACGAACCCGAGGGTAAAGAGCTGGGCAAGAAAGACCAGGAGGAATACCGAGGTAAACACCAAGTAAGTGGCTACGGTGCCGATCTGTACTTTCCGGCCGACCGTAAACAGGAGGCCGATTGCCATTAGGGCGACAGCCGCCTTCGACCAAGGTTGCTCCGTAATCGCAGGGTTCCCACTTATCGCAAGCAAGAGCAGGACCAGAACTTCGGCGGTGCGAGGCCGGGGGGAGGGGTTTTTTGTGCAGGGCATTTGCTTCGGCTTATTAGAGTCCGATCGCCTGGCTTGGCTCCGCCGCCAGCTCGTGTAACGGATCTTTCGGTGAGTTAGGAGAACTTGCTGGCGACGCCTCGCATGAAGACCTGAAGGGCAAACCTCGGTGCGAGGACGAGGTAGCGGTGCCAGAGTCGGCGAGGCTCTGCCGCGAATCGATAGAGCCATTCCAGCATATGATCCTGCATCCACTTTGGTGCTCTACTGACTTTGCCCGTGTGAAAGTCGAAAGCAGCCCCGACTCCGATGAAGGTGGCGGTGGATTGGGGTGCCATTCGATGCATCCAGAATTCTTGTTTTGGTGTGCCGAGGCCCACCCACACGACGTTTGCCCGAGACTGCGTAATTCGCTCTAGGATCATCGCGTTCTCTTCATCCGAGGGGGGGTGGTAGGGGGGCGTCTCCGAGCCTACAATCCTCACTCCTGGAAACCGTTCGCGGAGTGAGTCCGCGAGCTGTTGGGCGATTCCTTCTCCGCCGCCGAAGAAGTAGTGCCTAAGTCCCTCTGCTCGTCCCTGGTCAATGACTTGTGGGAGCAAATCGGGGCCGCAGACGCGGGAGACCCGGCGGCCCTGGAGTTTCCCAATCATTACGATTGGCATGCCGTCCGGAGTGACTAGGGCGGCTTCGCGGTGAATTCGGAGCAGGTGTGGATCGTCCTGGGCGCGCATCACCCCATGGACGTCCCGGATGCAGACAACTCGACCTACGCTATCCTGCGACCACTCCAAAACAAGGTCAACGGTCGTTTCCAGGTTGATCTCGGATACGGGGACACCAAGAACATCGTAAGTCTTTGGAGAATGTGGGGAAAACATCAGTCGAGTCGCTAAAGCATGGGAGGGGAGAGGAGGGGCGCAGAACTACACTAAGCAACGCAGTTGAGAGCTGCATCCTGATCAAGGAAGTCTGGGTAGACAGCTGCCAGGCCGCTTCGAAGGTCGATCTTCGGCTCCCAGCCCAGACTCCGGATCAGGGATGAATCCATGACTTTACGCGGGGTGCCGTCTGGCTTGGATGTGTCGAAAGCGATGCGACCGTGGTATCCCACCGCATCGGCGACGAGATGTGCGAGTTCGGTAATGGTTACTTCACTGCCCGTTCCGATGTTCGCAATGGACGGCGGATTTTCCAGTCCGAGGAGGCGGAGGCATGCCATGGCAAGGTCATCGACATGGAGGAACTCCCGCAACGGCATTCCGGTGCCCCAGACCGCCGTTTCTGGCGCATGGGCTTCTTTGGCTTCGTGGAATCGGCGGATGAGAGCCGGAATCACGTGAGAGTTCTCCGGATGGTAGTTGTCGCCTGGTCCATAGAGATTGCACGGCATCGCAGAGTGGAAAAGTCTTCCATGTTGTCTGCGGTAATGCTCGCAAAGCTTCAAGCCGACGATTTTGGCGAGGGCGTAGGCCTCGTTTGTCGCTTCTAAAGAGCCCGTGAGAAGGCTATTCTCGGTGATCGGTTGAGCTGCGAATTTTGGGTATATGCAAGAACTACCCAGAAACAGGATTCGCTCCGTGCCGATCAAATCGGCCGCGTGAATGAGATTCGCCGCGATCATCAGGTTGTCGTAGATGAAGCTCGCCGGGTAGTTGGAATTCGCATAGATGCCTCCGACCTTTGCGGCGGCGATCACGATCACGTCAGGGCGATGGTGGAACAAGAAGTTCTCCACCGGAGTCTGTCGCGTGAGATCGAGTTCGCGGTGCGATGCGGTAATTAGGTTCGTGTAACCGTGACTGCGGAGGGTGCGGAGGAGGGCTCCACCCACCATGCCGCGATGACCGGCGACGTAGATCTTGTGTGACCTTGTCATAGCGGCGAGTGTTCTAGTTTATTGGTAAGCGGCTTCTGTGCGAAGGTCTCGCGTTGTCGCCTTCGAGCAATGGGAGGTCGGATGTGGCTATGATGAGCGCCAGTTCGTACCCCAGGGGGGTGGGCTTCCAGCCGAGCAATGTCTTGGCCTGCTATGCCGGTGATGAGAGCGGTCTTCGACATGATGTCTGGTGCGCGATTCGATGGTGAGAGAAAGAGGGGGACAAGGGGGCTTAGCGCGATCCTTGGGGGGCAAACCTGCGGGAAAGCAGGTCGTAGGCTTTCGCCAAGTACTTGTGTTGCGGAGAGGTCTTGTGATTGTGTGCCGACATCTGATTTAGAATCCCGCCGCGGATCTTTGCTCCGGCGGCGAGCAATTCTTGCTCTGCCTGGCGAAGTGAATGTGTCGGAGTTGTGCGGGTGTTGGCCACGAGAAGAACCTCGTCGCAGAGCGCTCCGATGAGAAGGGTGTCGGCAGTCGGCAGAACAGGGGGGCTATCGATGATGACCTGGGAAAACCTCCTTTTGAGCTCGCAGAGTAAGGTGGTCAGTGCAGGGCCGCTGAGGCGGTCAAGGGCTTGAAAGGCGGAGCTTCCTGCGGTGAGGACCATCAGGCTGTCCACCTCGATGAGAGCCTCTTCGATGGAGCATTTTCCCAGCAGGATATCCGATACCCCTAAGTCGTTGGCAATGCTAAGATCACGGTGAACGGAGGGCTGTTGGAGATCGAGATCAACCAGGATCACCGAGCCGGGGGTGGCCCTGGCCATGGATAGCGAAAGTGCCGAAGCGATGGAGGTCTTGCCTTCCTGGGGGAGTGCGCTGGTCACGAGTAGTGAACCGGACGGTCTGGAGTGTGGGCACACAAGCCGGATACGCAGGTTGCGAATCTGTTCCAAGAGTGGGTTGTAACCCCTGGACCCATCCACCAGCTCGAAGGGGGTCGTTTCCGAGGAGGGGAACTCATTGATCATCCCGAGAAGGGGAAAGGCGGATGCCGCTTTCCAATCATTTGGGTTTTCGAGGCGCGGTCGGATCAGGGCGAGGAGGAGCCCGACTACTGCACCGAAGCATAAGCCAAAGGCACTTCCGGCCAGGAGAATGAGCAATTTCTTCGGCCCAATCTTCTGGTCGGGGCGAGGGATCACCGCAGATTGGAAAAGATGCAGGTCCAACTCCGGGGCGTTATTCGCGATGCGGATTTCGTTGAGCCTGAGGCTGAGGTTGGTGTGCAGGCTCCGCATCCCCTCCAGTTCCGAACTCAAGAAGAGGTATCGCCCAGCCAAAAGATTCTCGACCTGTGCGGGCGTGATCGAATCTTTGGGCTCCTGGGTCCCCAAGGCCTCCTCCCAGTAAGCGCTCTCGATGGAGCTGTTGCGGATGTTGGCAAGTTCAAGAGTTAGTGCTTCCTCTTGTTTCCGGACTACCTCAATGGCCTCGATCATCTTCGGGTGTCGTTCTTTGTAACGGCCAGCGATTGACTTGACCACATTGCGCGTGGCGGTGAGTGCTTCCCGCAATTCCACGGAACGGGTGTAGAGGGCGATCCGGCGTTGAGCCTCTTCCATGCGGCTGTTCACTTCACGGTAGTCTGCCTCGAGATCGTCGATCTGTTTCCCCGCGAACGCTGAGCGGGTGGAGATGCCATCCGTAATGACGACTTTGGCGAAGGTATCCGCGACGAGGGCTGCGATGGCCGGCTCGCTATGCTTTGCGGCGACATCAATGAGCCGAGTCTTCCGAACGTGGTTGATCGTGATTGCGTCCTCGAGGTATTCAACGATCAAGCTCTGGAGGGTAAGCCTCTGGGATGCATTCTTCTTCTTATCGGAGGCGGCGCGGAGGCTTGGCTCAATTCGCTTCCGGAGCTTCTCGTCCGCCGCCACCTTGGAGAGGAACTCATTGCGGGTGAGTTTGGCGGAGGTGGTGGCGATATCCTCTTCGCTCAATACGCTGACCGAACCGCCTGAAATGACCTGGCCAAAGATCTCCCGGTTCCTGGCTTCGGGCGCAAAGGGGTGCGCTTCCAGGGTTGCGATCGCCTCATATTGAGGTGTCGCAAAGCGAACGTAGATGAGGGAAACGGCGATTGAGGCCAGAGTCACCGCGCCCGCGACAAGGCGATTTTTCCAGATAAGGTGCCAGGCGGCAAATAAATCGATTTCATGTTCGCGACTCAAATCGGCGCAGGGTTCAGAAATTGGGTCCATTGTAGCCGGGGCAAGGAGAGGAGCGAGATTCTCCGATTGTAGAATCTATGGAATTTGCATTAAATTGTTTAATTAGTCCAGATAAAATTGGTTCTTCGCATATTTAAGATGAGGTTGGCGGTTTTCTCGCGCATCCGCAAAGCGCGGGCGCCTGTGCCGGGGGAGGGGCATGCCTAGAAATCATTTGAAGATCCTGACAATCCACCTTACTTAGGGGGCGTGTCTAAAAAGCTCGCACTCGTAGTTGCAACCGCAGTTCTCTTCTCAGCCTGCAATTCGGCCCCTGGTCCGAAGCGGCGCGAGTTGCGACCGGTCAGCGGTTCGTCTGCCGCCATGGGGCCGAAGGCAGTTCCTGGAGGCCGCATTTCTAATCCTCTCAGGCTGTCTTCGAAGAACACTTCGACGCGGGGTTTCCAGTTTGTGGAGGTAGCCGATACATCGGTTCTTCCCGCCCCGTTTCGTATGCCTCAAGGAGATCCCATTCCACCCGTCGACGAGGACCGGATCTATACTGGGTTGGTCGCGGTGCGAGACCAACTTGAAATCTCGATCAATGACGTGGACACCAATAGCCCCTTCTACCAAACCTCGGACCAGGGGGAGCGCTCTGGGTTTCAGGTCGGACCGGTCGAGGTCGATCGTGAAGGGATCCTGCGGTTGCCCTACCTCAGGGACATTCGCGCATTGGGGAAGAGTCTTACCGATTTGTCGCTTGAAGTGACCGAGGCGGCTCGCGAGGTCTCCCCCAGTGCAGAGGCCACTGTGCGGAGGACCGAGCGGCTTGATAAGCGCGTCTTTATCTACGGTGAGGTGAATCAGGCCGGCGGTGCCGTGATTGATCGGGAGGATTTCACGCTTCTGGAGGCTCTTGCCTCTTCAGGAGGTCCGGCCGGCCCCCCTCACCTCTTTACCTTTGTGCTCCATCGGGATGGCGCGACCTACCGGACAAACGTCTCTTCGCTGGCCGAAGAGCGGGTGTTAGCGCAGGATGCGGATGTTCTAAAAGTCGAGGAAAATCCGGCCTTGGCTTTCCAGGTTACCGGAGTCATTGGCAAACCGGGGCGCTATCCTTTTCCGGGCGAGCGTTCCAGTGTAATGGATGCACTTTCAATGGCTGAGGGCCTTGATCCGGGAAAGTCAGACGCCCGAGGAGTTTTTGTTTTCCGCGCCGATGGTCAAGGCGGCAATACGGTTTATGGGATCGATGTTTCCAAGCCTAACGGCATGTTCCTCGCGCAAGCCTTCGAATTGATGCCGAACGACGTGGTTTACATCAGCGAGTCCCCGACTGCGCATTGGCAGCGTGCCACGGACAATGTGCTGCCAGTTCTTGGCGTGGCTGCATCGTTCGCAACCGCTGCTGCGGTGATCAAGGATTGAGGTCGGAGGGTTTACTCGCCCACCACCAGGGTATCGCCGTCGCGCATGGTCAGGCGGGATTGCTTTCCGGCGCGGATCAAGTCGATGTTGGCCTTGGTGTCGGGAGTTCCGGCACGCTTCAGGACAAGGGTCCGAATTTCTGGTTGAGTCAATCCGCCGGCCCGTTCGATGGCGCGAAGGGCATCGATCCATTCGCCCTTGGGAAAGCTGACTGTGCCAGGTTGGGACACCATGCCCTTCACTGAAACCGTCTGGTATTCACCATAGGTGACGATGTTCAATGTAACACCAGGGTTGACAAGGTAGTCTTTTGCGAAAGCGCTGGTAATTTCAAGATTCGCTTCCTGAATGCTTTTCCCTGCAAGGCGAACTCGGCCAAGGAGAGCGATGGTGACGCCTCCTTCTTGATCGACGCGCTGCTCGTTGAAGGAGAGATCGGGCTCGTCAAAGACGACCAGCGAGAGAACGTCCCCGGGCTTGATCACGTCGCGATGATTCGTTTCGGAGGTTGCGGCGTGGACGGCAGTTGCGGTCAGGCCGACGGCGACAAGGAGGAGTGCGAGCTTGGACATTGGAGTGTAGGGAATGAGCTGTTATCTAGAAAGCAGAGAAGCAACAGTGGCTCCGCTTCTGAATCAAATATGCGCGACATCGCGGAAATGACAATCAAATTTGTCTAAACCATAATTTTCATATCGGCGGACGGGCTTTTTTGTGGTGCAAAAGGGGGATTTGACTTGCGAAACATTTCGGTGCGGCTTTCCTCGACGCAGGTTTGAGGCGCTGGGCCGACCCTTCTGACTATGGCTTCCCGTCTCCACGGCATTGCAGCGATCGGGTTTGATCTCGACAACACCCTGTATGATCGGGACGCCGCCATGAGTGCGTGGCTGAAATCGATTTTTCCAGATAACCCGGGTCTGGCTCAGGAAGCGATTCAGCGAGACAACAGCGGCTTTATTCCCCGACGTGATTTCTACGTCTGGCTGTCGGATCGCGTCGATTGGGCCAGGGGCTGGCGTGATGTCGAGGTGCGCTACCAGGAAGAGGTTCTGCCTTTCATTGCTGAGGACGCGGCGATCACGGAGGCGATCAGAGACCTGGCGCTCCGCTATCGGCTTGGCATATTGACGAATGGAGGGGCGCATTTTCAGCGACTCAAGTTCGGCCTACTCAAGGCGGCGGCCTTTTTTGCGCCCGAGCGGGTCTTCGTCAGTGGTGAGATCGGCCACGACAAGCCCGATGCCCGGGCTTTCCTGCCGCTAATGGCTGCTTTGGATGCAGATCCGGAGCAAATCCTATTTGTGGGAGACAATCCGGACAACGACATCCAGGGGGCGGCGGCTCACGGGATGAAGACCTGCTGGATTCGGCTCGCTCCGCATCACATGGCCCGGGTTGCGCCAGACTTGACCTTGGCTTCGGTCGCGGAGCTCCCGGCTGCCTTGCTCGGCTGATCGTGGGGGTTGCCTACCGGTTGAGGATTTCGGTCGCCAGGTCGAAAAACACTGAGGCGCCTCCAATCGCGGTGCCGGCGCGGGTCTGAAGGCCGGTCAGTGGCGTGTAAACATGCTGAGTGGGGGTGTCTCCAGCACGGACCGGCACATAGGCGTGAGTGGCTCCGAGTTTCTCCGTGACGCGAAAAAGAGCGTCGCGCACTGCGGGGAGGTACATGCCGCCTCCGGTCAGGACGACCTCGTCTATGCGGTTGTATTGGTATCGCTTCAGAAAGCGTTGGAGCTTCGTGCCGGCTTCCTGGGCGAATTGATCGACCGCTTCGTGAATCCGCTCTCCTTCGCGCCCCTCGCCGAGGGCTTGGCTGGCACCGCGCGGCAGAAAGGGCCTGCGCCAGTGAAAGAGATTGTCTTGGAGGAGATGGAGTTCACCAGGTTCGGACCCGCGAATGATGGCGTCGAAGGCGGAACGATTGGCCGGCTCCAAGACCGAACGGATCCGCTGATTCAAATCGGACACGCCGAGAGGCTCGGAGTAGAGCCCGAAACGCTCTTTTCCATAATAGGTGTCCATCAGGCTTCGGGATGGATTGCTGGTGCTGAAGCCGATGATCGCCATGTCGAGCGTGTAGGCACCCATGTCGGCGGCCAGGGTCCAGAAAGTCTTTGGTCCGGATCGATGAGTGGCCCGGGCGCGCATCGCTTCCACCATCCTGGTTCCCTCGAACATGCCGGTATGGGCTGGTTCCAGCTCGTCGCCAATCTCGTTTCTTCCGCCGGTGAAGATCCCCAATGCGTTGGCGAGCGGTTCCGGGAGAGTGGGCTGCACGTAGGCGGTTCGGAAACCGGCTTCGCCGAGAATGGCGAGAAGGCGGGCTTCGGGCTCCGTATCAATGGCAAAGGCGGGGATTGCGATGCGGGTGCTGAAATCTCGGACCGGAGGCAGCCCACGTTCGTCCAGACGATCGTCGATAAACAAGCGCAACCATTCAAAGAATCCTCGAGCCACCCGGTCGAGCTCGTCGGGCGAAATCGCGGAGCAGCGAAGCGGGCCTGAGTTGGTGACCCGGGAGGCTGCGCCAAGCACGCTCCCCTCCAGGCCGCGTTCGGCGGATTGGAAGAAGTCGTGCTTCCAATCATGAAAAAAATGACAGCCCGGTCTGTTGAATGGAACGTCAAGGGCATCGGTGCCGAAATACCAGCGTGCGAACCCGTCGGTTCCAACCTTTACTGCGGCAGTAGGGATGCAGACGTTAAGCCCGCGATCGAACTGAAGATCTGGGTGAGAGACGTGCAGGGTCCGGCCTGGGATTTCCGGCCGGACGGCGACCTTGGTGAAGGCATTGCCGAAGTCGATCGATAAGCAGGGGGCGTGGTTCATGACAACGCGGTGCGTCAGGCGGGCACGACTCGTGACTTTGAGAGAATGTGGTCGCCAGGGCAGTTTCGGAGCAGCCAGCCGCTTTCCGTCACTTTGACTGGATCTCCAGGAAGAACGGGGCTGCAGCAGAGATGCCGTCGGCCTTTAAAATCAGTCGAGGTACCTTCGGGGTCGCTGCGAACGACTCCGAGATTGAAGAGGAGCCGGGCGAGTTCTTCCTTGGCCTCTGAGTGACGGGAATCGTGGTAGGCCGACGCGAGTTGCGTGCAGATTTGCAGGAGCGCTTCGGTGCAGGGTCGCGACGGGAGGGGCGTGGTGGCTCCGCTGGAAGCTTTCCCGGGCCACAATCGAATTTCGCGTCGGCCTGGAGTGGGGGGCTCCACCGTAAGGCGACCTTCCTTCCACAATGCGTGGATTCGGCGCTGGAGTTCGACCGTCGGGGGAGCGGTGCCCCCCATTTTCTTTGCGAGCCGAGTGCGAAGAGATCCCGGAGTCAGTTCTCCCTGGGCTCCCGCTTGTTCGAGAACGGCGAGCAGAGACTCGTCTAGAGGGTGAAGATCCATGAGGCAAGGAGCACCCTAACACAGCCACCGGCAGGCGCCAGTGGCATTTGCTCTTTGCTGCGGCTTGCGCGCTAGAGGGCGGTCCGGAAGGAGTGGGATTCGAACCCACGTTTCCATTCTGACTATAAATTCTCCATCGAGTTGCATCTTCTACGGGCTTAAAGTTTCCTAAGATGACTTAAATGACTTGCTTGATGTTGAGACTTGGTTGAGAGTCCGGCATGGCCAGTCTCCGCAAGTTCCCCCGCAGCCCGTATTGGTTCGGATGTTTCACGCTCCCTGACGGGCGGCGGGTGCAACGGTCCACTAAGGAGAAGGTCCGGAAGGCGGCACAGAAGAAAGCCGATGAATGGGAAGCTCTGTCCAAGTCGCGAGTGACCGCCCAGCGGGCTCACGCCCTCATCTGCGAAATCTACAAATCAGCGAATGGCCACGATCTCCCCGGCTCCACCGTCAAAGATTTCTTCGGAGGTTGGCTGAAGCGGCGGGAGGGGGAAATCTCCAAGGCCACGATGGCGGCATATGCGACGACAACCCGGAAGCTTCTCGAATGGCTTGGACCGAAAGCCGACGGACTTCTGGCCGAACTCTCCAAGGCGCAATTGATCGCCTTCCGCAACCATGAGGCCGGACGGGTGGCGGCGCGGACGGCGAACCACGCCATCAAGATTCTGCGGGTGATCTTGGAGGATGCGCGGCGTGACAGCCTGCTCCCCGAGAATCCCGCCCGGGATGTTCCCTTGTTGAAATCGTCAGCGGAATCCTCCCGGAGACCGTTGACCGTGGACGAGATCAAGGCGGTTCTCGCCGTCGCTGGCGACGAATGGCGCTCGCTCATCACCTTCGGACTTTACACCGGACAACGGCTTGCCGATCTCTCGCGGTTGACCTGGGCGAACGTGGATCTCGAAGCCGGGGAAATCCATCTCACGACATCGAAGACGGGAAGGGTGGTCCGTATTCCCATTTGCGCCCCGCTGGCGGCTCATATCGAAGGATTGCCAAGCTCGGACGATCCGCGCGCCCCGTTGCACACCAAAGCCTTCGCGGCTGCCTCCAAGGGTGGGGTGCCGGGTCTGTCCCGCGAGTTCGGTGAACTTTTGATCGACGCCGGACTTCTTGCGGCCACAACGGAGGGGCATCGGGGGAAAGGAATTGGTCGCGGCGGGCGTCGGGCGGCTTCCGAGATTTCATTTCACTCTCTCCGGCATAGCGCGACGTCTATGATGAAGAACGCCGGAATGTCCTCCGCCGTGGTCCAAGACATCGTGGGTCACGACTCCGCCGAGATGAGCGCTCATTATACCAAGATCGACACCGCATCGAAGCGCAAGGCTTTGGATTCGTTGCCGGACATCACGGTATTGTAGAGAACTCCCAGGAAGGGCGTGCGCTGGCGCTTATTTGCGGGCTCGCGAAGATGGCGAAAAGGAGCCGCGAACTAGGTTCAATCCGGCCGGTTGTGCGGCGCGTCTGAGGAAATTCACGCTTGGGCGAAAATAATTCTCGGCCGGTCGATTCTCTGCTTACTAAGCCGTAAAAATGGGACACAGGTTCGCGCCCTGTATCGCGCATTTTGTAACCCCGTAGGATGCGGATAGAATCCGGCCTTAAACGCTGGGAATTATGGTGATTCAGGCGAGAATGGAGCGTATAGGCGAAGAACGGGCGAGGGCTCGCCGCTTGTTCTGATGTTATGTTAGAGATGTAATGAATGTCGTATGGCGTTAGCAAAAATAGATCTTGAATAGATTGATTTGTTGCGGAATAACAGGGTCTATGCGAGACACAAAAGACAAGGAAATCAGACAGGAATGGCTCATGCCTGTGCAGGCTGCTAAATATTGCGGCGTCAGTCGTGCGCTCATTCATGCTTGGATGAATAAAGGGCTGATACGTAATTGCGCGTTGCGCCAACGAGGCCAGATCCGCGCGACCAGATTGATATCATTCGACTCCCTGCGGGACTTTCTGGAGAGTCAGGCTAAAGGCGGGGGGCAGGTCGCCGAATAAAGAACCCCCGCCGATCATAGAAGACCGGCGAGGGCTCGGGCGGAAAGACGCTGCCAGAGTATCTCACCCCTCTATGGTTCGCAAGGCGGAAATCACATCATCCGCGACGATGGCGAATAGAAAGACTGAAAGACGGCGTGGTTTGCGCCCCCGTTCCATCTATCGCACTGAGAAGAGAAAGGGATTCGCGCGAATCGACAACGCTATGCTACAAGATAGCCGTTTAAGTTTCCTCGCACGCGGCATTCTTGCCAGTCTCCTATCTAGGCCGAATGATTGGGAAATCACTCAAGCGGCTTTGGAGCTTGCTGGAAAGGAGGGTCGCGATGCGATCTCCGGGGCGATGCGGGAATTGCAACACCTGGGCTACGCACGGAAGGAGCGGGTTCGAAATTCGGGCAAATTGCAGGGTTGGCGTTGGATGATTACCGAGTCACCGAACCACGGGTTTCCGGCACTCGGTGAAGCTTCGACCGAGCGACCCATTTCCGAAGGTCGAGAAACCGACAGTCGAGAAATCGACGGTCGGAAAACCGCCACAACAAAGAATAGAGATACCAACGACCGAGTAACAAACCATCAACGACAAACCACCTCCCCCCAACCCCCTGCGGTTGAAGAACCGAAAGCGCCGCTGGCCGCAACGATCCCACGGAAAGAGGAGGGGGCGGAGGATGGAAGTCGGATGAAAAGGAAGGAGGAACACTTACGCCGAGAGACGTTCGATCGGATCGTCGAAGCGTTCGGAAGAGATCCGATCGACAAGGATCAGGTTTGGAAGGAGTTCCAGCGCAACCCGTTTGATCCGACGCCGGAAGAGCTGGAAGCCGTAGAGCGCTTTCAAGCTGTAAAGCTGAATGAACGGGAGCGGAGGGAAACCGGTGGGCAATGCGAGACGCTCAAACGGTTCTTCGCGAACTGGCAGGGCCAGGTTGATAGAGCGACGGCCTACGCCAAGCGGCAACGCCCGAAAGCTGCAATCAAACCGAAAGCCGAAGCGAGTAACCAGCAACCCGGCGGGCCGGAAGGCTGGCGTGAAGCATACGAGCAGCGCTTTGGGCTTAAGCCTTGCGATACGTGGGATGTCCTCATCGAAAGCGACAGGGCGAGCGTGCTCGACTGGATTGGACGGGGCAACCCAAAGCCGACGGTATCACCCGCAGCTACGAATCAGCCGGATGCCAGGGACGGAGAGGAACGGCTTAGGGATTCGCTTCAACACTACTGCCGTATGTCCGGAATGCCTTTTAGCTCCAAGGCGGTCGATGAGGGTTTGCTGCTCATCGCGGACGGAAAGACAACGATCGATGAGCTTTGCGCAAAGGTGGACGAATCCGGCGATCATGCCTCTCACGCACGAGGGCAAAAACGAGAAAGGCTTCCTGGTCCGCTTAAGCTTATCACGGAAGAGCAATGGAGAACCCCGAGTGTCTTTGGTGACGGGACGACACCAACGCGGCGAAGTGATCGGGAAAGGTTAAGCATGCCATCTGAAGAATTCTGAATTCAAGACGCCGGGACCTCAAATACCATGACCAAGAAGCCAAGCCTACCGGTAGCAAGCGAGAGCCAAGAGCAACGAAGCTTGATCCTTTGGGCCTCCCTAGCTGCGGTCATGGAACCACGGTTGCGGTTGCTCATGGCGATCCCGAACCAAGCCGTTCGACCCGGGAACCGTGGCGCTTTGGTGGCGGAGGGAGTCCGGGCCGGAGTGCCCGACTTGTTTTTGCCGACATCCTCGGGCGGATTTCACGGGCTTTGGATCGAACTGAAACGCCGATCCGGTGGAAGACTATCAGTTGAGCAAAAAGAATGGATCGCCAAGCTACGGGGGCAGGGATACCGGGCGGAGGTTTGCGCCGGGTGGGAAGTCGCTAAGGATGTCATCCTTGAATACTTGCACGGGGGGCGATGGGTTGAGATGGACCTTGAGAACCACGCGACCGCCCAGCCAGTGAAATGCTGACGCGAGTGCTGACAATGTTAACACCGACGGCAACAGCCACGGCAGGTGGTGAGAGGCTGAGCGTCTTCCGAGGGACAAGACAGCGGGCGAGTTGAAACCCTCCGGGAAACGGCCTTTCCGTGCGATTACGGGGAATCTCCGGCGGTATTGTATCAATTGTGACAAGTTTGTGCCAATAGGCCGGTTCAAAAGCGCAAGGTTCTTGCTGCATTTGCGCCCCCAGCCGATGTTATCAAATGTTGTTCTGATAACAGATTGATAACAGTCTTGTCAAAGTTGACAACGCTTCACTCGGTCGAATCTCCCGGGGCATTCCGGCGCACGTAGCGGCGCAAAGAAGCTTCAACCACTCCACTCATGGATTCGTCCCGGCGGTTGGCAGTTTCGGCGGCGGCATCCCATACCTTCGGATCGACCGTGACGGTTTTCCGAACCTTCCGTTCTTCTCCGTGCAGTGGGGCACCACGTCGGGGTTGCGAGCTGGCATTTTCAGACATCGCGAAATTGTAGCGCATTAGTGAGAATCCGCTAGTGAATTCGCTTCATACCTAATTCCGTTGACGGGACGGCATTTAGATTCATACTGAATTACAAGATGAAAGAAATGCCACGTCTCCCCAGAATCACCACGGATCGAATCCTCTACGGTCTGCTTGGAATCATTTCTGTGGCGGCATTCTGCGTGAGCTTTGCCGCACTCTCCGAACTGGCCAGGGCGAACGATATGGCATTTCCGTTTCTGTTTCCGGTGATCGTTGACGCGGCGGCACTTGGTTTCAGCGTGGCAGCTTACCGGGCGAGCGTGGCCAACCGTCCCGAGTGGAAATACTCCGCCCTGGTCCTCGGGTTCACTGGCATTTCCGCCGTCCTGAATTGCGCCCACGTTTGGGAGGGGTGGACCGCCGGGCTAATCCTCAAGTATTCGCTTCATGGAATGCCACCGGTGGTCGCATATCTGATTTTGGAAGTCCTCCTTTCCGAAGTCCGGCACCGGGAAACCGCGACCACTCCGAAAGCATCCCGGGCCATTCCCGCCACGGTCGCAAATGCCAACGAGGAACCGGAGCCGATGGCACCGAAACGCCGAGGCCGGAAGCCTGGAAGCAAAACTGCCATCGGGCCGGACGGCGTGCCGATCACCCGGGCAGAAATTGCCAAGCGTGAGGGAATCCCGCTGCGCACGCTTTACAGGAACTTGGCCCGAAGCGCGGCCTGACAATCTCCGGAGCAAGCAAACCGAAGGCTAAGCTATGAATTCGCTAACCCCAACCGCATCGAAGCTAAAGAAGGCGCTGAAGCCGAAGCGCGACACCTCCGCGATTATTGAGGACTTCGCAACCCTCGCATGTTGCGCCGGTCAGACGTTGAATCAGCTTCTCGAAATGACCCTAGCGAGCGTGCGCGGGATGATTGTGGACGAACTCGGGAAGGATCGCGTGAAGTTCGCGCTCAACGAAGCCAAGCGGCGCAAGGGGTCCGCAAGCTGAGGGGTTCCCAGTGGGCGCAGCGTAGGGCCGGGTGGAGAAATCTTCCCGGCCTTTTTAGTGCTATTGTCCCAATAGAGAAGTTAGCAAATTAATTGGACAGCCTTTCTCGCTCTAGCATATTCACCCATGAGTATTTTCGAATTCGAGGGCAAGGCCTACCCACCTGGCGATCTGACGCTGCTTTGCGAACCGGAGGTGATTCCAGACGGAGGTTACGTCCAGCCATGGCTTAACCCAAATGGAGGTGAGTCGGGCGTCAGGCACATTGAAAGACGCCGGTTGGTAGTTCGGGCGGTTACTAAGGACAGGTCGATCATTGAACCATCGGACAGCCAGACTGCCGAGAAACTTTTGCTGTCCATTGATCCAGGGCGAGTGATCCCGGACTATTCCGAAGTTCTCGGTGATCCAAGAAGTAATTGGCCGCATTAAGGGCCACGTCAGGCAATAGCACGCCCGTTCATCCGTGTTCCTGAGAACAACCGGCCTCGTGGTCGAAGCGTCGCCCGTCGAAGGTTACGCCGGGAACCTTGGCGGCTTGTGACGGTGCAGTCTGGCGGCACTTGGCCGGAGCTTGGCGCGAGGTTGCGAGAGCTTGATTGAGCTTGGACAAGTGGGCGAGCGAGCGGAGGGCCGGGCCGGAGAAATCCCCCCGGCCTTTTTCTCCTTGCCCTTGCTTACCTCGCGCGGATTGGATATAATGTCAGGATGTCGCCAAATGGACCGAAGGGAGCAATCCTTCAGATAGCGCCGCCTGCAACGCCAGTCTTTGCAGTATACGACGATGAGGACGCGAAGGACGGTTTACTTCTGCGCCCTTGCCCGGTAGTTGCCATGATCGAGGACGAAAATGGATCAAGGCGCGTGTTGGGTCTATGTCTCGATCCCGATCACGACGAATTGCGTGTGCCGGTCGAGGTGAATTTTCTCGGCTACGCCGACTCTCGTGAGGACGCGACGATCAGATTCGCGCCCGAACACTCCTAAGGTTAGAACCACTTGATTCTGAGAAGGCAACGGAGGGCGATTTCAGCGAGGACACCTTTCGCCGCTCCGGATGTCTCCGGTGTCATCGGATGCCGCCTACTCGCGGTCAATCCGCACCCTGAAGAACCGTTTCGGCTCCGCTCCCGCGTAGGTTCCCGGGCTTGTGTCCAGTTGTGCATCGCCGGATGACTGGCGTGGGCGGAGCGGTCCCACGATCTCAGTCCAATCATGGTCGATCAAGCCGGAGGCGGAAGAAGCCGCGCTGAGCAACGGTCAGGGGGAAAAACCCCAGAGGAGTCCAGTTCGCAAGATCCTCCGTCCGTTCGATCACGATGTGGTGAATGCCTGGCTCAACTGGAAGGTTGACCATCGGCGATGGCTCACGGTTGTCGGCGAGGACAAAGCTCCAATAGAAGGCCCAGTCCTGGCCGCCATTCACTCCCGTTTGAAATTTGAGTGTGCATGGGCCTGCAAATTCCTCGTTCCCCGTCAAGTCGCCCAGTCTTCCGTAAGTCCTCCCGTCCTTCTCAATTAAGAGGCCACAGTCCGCACCCATCCCCGACGTGTAGTTTTTGAACATGACTGCCTTCTTTCCCTCGGGAACCGAGAATGAAGCCGCCTGGCCGACAGCAAAGGCCGGAAACGAGAATGCAATCAGATTCGTCCCTGTAAAGACCCTGTAGGAGATGAGCCTCCCTTCCGGGAGGTTGATCTGAGCCGGTCCAATCAAGACGCTCTGCATCAACCTCGGGTTCAAAACTGCCCCGCCAACGGTTACGGTGACGGGTCTATCGGGATCGCCGTCTACGTAAAATAGCGAAAGAGTTTCCAAGGCTTGCCCCTCAGCCAATTCAATGGTGGTCGGTCCAATTCTCGTTTCCGTCGCGTTCACGGCACCGAGCAAGGCGGCAGTCAGAAGGGCGGCGAGTCCATATTTCATCCTGACATGGTGGCGAGGGTTCAATTCGATGCAACGCGATGATGCGGGCGGGAGGTTCCCGGCGGTTTGACGGTGTCCGTCCGATCGAGTCGCGCAAGCTACGGAATTTTCACCGTCCCGGAGCCATCGAATCCACCGGGATCGACCATGGAAACGAGGACCGAAAATCTTCCGTGTCTTCCATGACTTTGTCGGCTTTGTGGGAAAAAGTGTTGAGACTTTTTCCTCGGAATCTCCTGAAGTGGCATCGAGAATGCGGTCCGGAAGGAGTGGGATTCGAACCCACGTTGCGGTTCCCCGCAAACTCGATTTCGAGTCGAGCGCCTTCAACCAAGCTCAGCCATCCTTCCTTGGACCGAACCTCCCGGGTGGGAGGGGGACGACCTGATGCAGGATGCTCCCGTCTGGACGGGTTGGCAACCGCAGACAGAAAAAACTGATGCGATCAAGACTTGCGCAACAGCCGTATCCGGGTCTGGTTTCAGGCCGCCCTAACACTTCCAACATTGATTTAGTACGCTTGAATATTTGGGAATCTCATCATTTTTGCTCCTCAATGCAATCTTATCGGGGTGCGTTGATTCGCACGTCTGATTCTCATCGTTTTTTCTTCGAGAATCCATCCCGTAGCCGTGCACAAACAGAGAATTTCAGCTTGCTTGGATACTAGATGTTGGGCTATATCTGCCTACGTCACACTACATATGGTGGTTGGCGCGCCGAGAGGGTGGATTTAAAGCCCATCCGCCAGACAAGTCTGTTCGTTCTCTATTGATTACCGTCTATTCCCGAATCTAAGCTGCTCAGATCAGGGTAAGGAGCTGGGGATAGAAAGCAGTCCTTAAGTAAGCTGAACTAATTTTTTTGCTGTAGACCCATGGAAAAAACTTTCGAGATCGGGGGGCGCACTTTTGTGCTCGACCAGAAAAAGGCCGAGGAAGCATTTGCCGGCAAACGAGTCATCAATGGGCGGCCGTCCATGGCTTTCAATCTGTTGCCGTTGCGCTATCAGTGGGCCTACGATCTCTACCGGACGATGAAGGCGAACCACTGGGAGCCCGAGGATATTCCGATGGGGAAGGATCTCGAGCAGTGGCGCTCCACAGCGGAGGTTTCCGATAATGAGCGCTGGATCATCCGGATGGGGATCGGTTACTTCTCTGCTGCTGAGGGTATTGTGGGCGACAATATCCAACACGTCGTCCGGGAGTTGGTCACCGCCCCGGAGTTGAAGCTGGTTCTTGGCCGTCATGCCCACGAAGAGAACATCCACGCGGACAGTCTACTCTACATGATTTCCAGCCTGGGGATCAACCCGCACGAGTGCGAGGCCATGTTCGAGCAGATCGAGACCGTCCGTCGCAAGAATGAATTCGTCACGCGGATCTCCCGGAGCCTACGTAGGGACCTGGACCTGACCAAACTTGAGAACAAGCAGCTCCTGGCGAAAAACATCTTCGTCTTCGGGCAGTGCATGGAGGGTACTCAATTCTATGGGCTATTCGGGATGATTTTGAGCCTTTACCGGAACAATAAGTTTCCCGGTATCGGTCAAATGTTCCGCTACACCTTGCGGGACGAGTCCAACCACATTGAGGTGTTCCGCAATCTTCTCATGGATCTCGTTGAAGAGAATCCGGCGATCTGGACCCCGGCGTTCAAGGAAGAACTGACCGCACTGATGGCGGAAGCCGTCGATCTCGAGAAGGAGTTCATCCAGGATTGTCTCCCGGTGAATTCAATCGGGCTCAGCGCATCCGATTTCATCCAATACATCGATTACATCGCGGATCGGCGCCTTACCGGCGTCGGCCTGGCTCCACTCAATCCAGGGATCACCAATCCGTTCCCCTGGTTGGCGGAGATGATGGACATCAAGAAGGAGCAGAACTTCTTCGAAGGACGGGTCACGGAGTATCAGAAGGCTTCCTCTTTGGAGGTCGTGGACGACTCCGAGCTGTAACTAGCGAACTCACCGATGTCTTTTCTCACCCGGGCGCTGCCCTCTCTTCATAATAACCACACGCACTAAACCAACTCGATACATGACAGGTAGGACTCTCTATGAAGAAGACTTGGCTTTGAAGCATTTCGCCTCGCAGCCCGCTGATCACAAGCCTCGCTTTGATTGGCGGAGGGTGGCGAGGGTCGGCTTCGATGCCTCCGGGTTGCCCATCCGGATCAAGGGGCATCACGGTGTTCGCGACCTGGGACAGGGAGATATCGCTGATACGGTCGGCTCCGCCGTTACCGATCTGTTCCTCTCGCAGAATCGTGATGACATCTTCTCAGAGTCCAATCGGAGCTTGGTGGCCCGCGTCACCGGAGCGGTCGTCGGCCAGCTGCTTGAGCGGAAAGCACCTGGAGCTGACGGGAATATTGTCCTGACCGAAGAAGAGTTGATTCAAACCATCGAGTCCGCTTTAGAAAAGCACCACGCTTACGACGTAGCGCGTAGTTTCATCATCCAGCAAAATCTCCGTCTTGGCACCGCCAAGGCACAAGTAAACCCTCACGGAGGCCGCGTGCCACAGATCACTACCCGGGTAATTCGGCGCAATGGAGACATTGTCGCTTGGAATCAAGACAAGATTGAGCATGCGGTGCGCAAGTCGTTTCTCGCGGTGCACAGCGATTCAGCGGCGGCTCGGGACATCGCAGAGTCGGTGACTCGGCAAATCGGGGAAAGCCGGACAGAGTTCATCGAAATCGAAGACGTCCAGGACCGGGTTCAGGAGCAGTTGATGCGCCAGGGCCACTTCAAGGCGGCCGAAAGCTACATCCTTTTTCGGCAGCATCGCCGGACCCTTCGGGCCCACGAGGAGGAACCTGCCGCCGGGGGGCTCTTTGAAGAGACCGCCCAAGAATCGATGGTGTTGGTCCGGAAGTCCGATGGATCGACTTACCTTTGGGATGGCACGGATCTTCGCCGTCGGATCGCTTTCGCCCGGCGCGGCCTCTCGCTCAATCTGCGCAATGACGAGATTGAGTTCGAGCTTCGGCGGTCCGTCTTCCCGGAGATGAGCCAGGAAGATCTCGACAAGACCATCGGTCTGAACGCGAAGAGTCTGATCGAGAAGGACGCAGATTTCTCCCGTTTCGCGGGCCGTATCCTTTGCACGTTCATCTATGAAGAGGTGCTCGGGTGGAACATCGTGACGGACGGGCCGGACGAGATCGCCCGGTTCCATCGGGAGGCCTTCCGGAGCAATCTGGAGCGCGCGATCGCCATCGAGCGAATCAATCCCGTGTTGGCTACGATGGATCTGGAGGCTCTCGCCGCTGAACTCGATCCGGCGGCCGATTTGGAGTTTGATTACCTAGGCATTCAATCTCTCTACGATCGTTATCTGCTGGTGGACAAGACGTCGGCAACCCACCGCCGTTTGGAGACCCCACAGTTCTTTTGGATGCGAGTGTCCATGGGAATCTTCCACCGTGAAGAAAACAGCACGGCGCGGGTGAAAGAGCTCTACGGACTCTACAAGAGCCGCCGGTTTTGTTCCTCTACGCCGACGCTCTTCAATTCAGGGACGGCTCATTCCCAGCTCTCGTCGTGTTACCTCTACAAGGTGGACGACAGCCTGGAGTCCATCATGCTTCGCGGTGTTGCGGAGAATGCGAGCCTCTCCAAGTGGGCCGGCGGTTTGGGCGGGAGCTGGACGTCGGTGCGCGGCACGGGTGGCTACATCAAGGGCACCAACGGCGAAAGTCAGGGGGTCATTCCCTTCCTCAAGCTGCACAACGATCAGCTCGTGGCGGTCAATCAAGGCGGCAAGCGCAAAGGATCCGGCTGCGCCTACCTGGAAACCTGGCACAACGACATTCTTGACTTCCTGGAGCTGCGCCGAAATGTCGGCGATGACCGTCGGCGGACGCACGACATGAACACGGCCAACTGGGTGCCGGACTTGTTCATGAAGCGCATGGAAGACCGGACCAATTGGACCCTCTTCCGCTCCAACGAGGTCCCCGACCTTCACGAGACTTACGGCAAGGATTTTGAGACCCGTTACCTGAACTACGAGGCCATGGCTCGCCGTGGCGAAATCTTCGGCCATACCATGCCGGCGATCGATTTGTGGAAGTCGATGCTCCGCAATCTCTTCGAAACGGGGCATCCCTGGATCACTTTCAAGGACCCGTGCAACGTCCGGAGTCCCCAGGATCATGTGGGCGTGATCCACAGCTCGAACCTCTGCACCGAGATCACGCTCAACACCAGCGATGAGGAGACGGCTGTCTGCAACTTGGGTTCGGTGGTCCTCGATCAACATCTCAATGACAAAGGTCATCTTGATCTTGCCAAGCTCCGCGAGACCATCCGGATCGCAGTTCGGGCGTTGGACAATGTCATCGACATCAACTTCTACCCAACCAAGCCGGCAGAGACCGCCAACATGCGTCACCGCCCAATCGGGATGGGGATCATGGGATTGCAGAACATCCTTTACGGGCGGGACATCTCCTTTGCCTCTCAGGCGGCGGTGGAGTTCAACGACGAGATGATGGAGGCCGTTGCCTACTTCGCTTACGAGGCTTCGAGCGATCTCGCGGCGGAGAAGGGGACTTACTCCAGCTACAAAGGTTCCAAGTGGGATCGGGGCCTCATGCCTCAGGATACCCTGGATCTCCTGGAAGAAGAGCGAGGTTTGCCCATCGATGTGCCCCGTGGCGGACGGATGGATTGGGCCCCGCTTCGGGAGAAGATTGCCCGCCAGGGGATGCGTAACTCCAACGTGATCGCCATCGCCCCCACAGCCACGATCTCCAATATCATGGGGAGCACCCCGTGTATTGAGCCGCTCTACAAGAACTTGTTCAGCAAGTCCAACCTGGGCGGTGAGTTCACCGTGCTGAATCCCTTCTTGGTTCGCGATTTGCAGAAGCTTGGCCTCTGGAATCCGGCGATGGTTGATCGCCTCAAATACCATGATGGTGAGTTGAGCGAGATCGTGGGCATCCCGCCACAGGTTAAGGAGAAGTATGCGACCGCTTTTGCGATCCCCTACGAATTCGTGATCGATGCCGCCGCGCGGCGGCAGAAATGGATCGACCAGTCCCAGTCAGTGAATCTCTTCCTAGCGCGTCCGGACATGAAGCTGCTCTCGCACATGTATCGCGCCGCCTGGAGGAAGGGCTTGAAGACGACTTACTACCTACGGACGTTGAGCGCGTCAGGCATCGACAAGATCAGCGTCGACAGCACGAAGTCGATTCGCAGTGTCATGGCGGGTGGGGAGCCGAATCTCCTGGCGGGGGACGAGATTCCGGTCGCGAATTCTGAAGCGGATGCGGAAGTCGCTCGGATCTGCCGGCTCAACGCTGACATGACCGGCGAAGAGTGCATCAGCTGCACGTGAGGAACGGTTGACCGGCAACCGCCGGTCCCTCGCAGGATTCAAGGAGAGGAGGGCGGGAGAGATTCCGACCTCCTTTTTTCTTTCTTGCTGTGGGCTGTCCGGAGGAAAGCCGTGGGTTGCCTCAGCGGGTCATGCCGCTGAGACGGCTTCCGGGGGAACGCCGCGGAGCGAGAACACCTTGAGAATGGTCTGCTCGATCAGATTATTCGGGCAAGAAGCACCGGCGGTGATGCCGACGCTGACCGGGCCTTCACCTAGAAGTGCGTCGGAGTAGCTGGTGACCTCCTGCTTACGGGCAAGGTCGTAATGCACGATCTCCTCTAGGGATTGCAAACAATCCGCATCACGGATGAAGAAGCTCGGCAATTGCTTGCCCCCAATCTTGACCAGTTGGCTTGTGTTTGATGAGTTGTAGCCACCGACGACGAGCAGTAAGTTCATCGGTTCCTTCAACAGCTCGTGAAGAGCGTCTTGGCGTTCCTGAGTGGCACCGCAAATGGTCTCGAACAGCTTGAAGTTCTCTGTGGAACCGCCGTCGCGCCGACGGACCGACTCCCCGAGGCGCCGCTGCATCTCCTCGGTCTCGGACTTTAGCATGGTGGTTTGATTGGCCACACCGATCCGGATCAGATCGCGATCTGGATCGAATCCTTCTGAGTATGCGTTAGCAAATTTCTTGAGGAAATCCTCGCGGTCGCCGCCCTGTTCCATGTAGCGGCAAACGTAATCTGTCTCCTCAAGGTCGAGAACCACCAGATAATGTCCCCGGCCATCCGGCCCAGTGGCACGGGAGGCGGTCGCCTTGGTTTCTTCGTGGTAGGATTTGCCGTGGATGATGGAGGTGACCCCCTCGTCAGCATATTTGCGGACCCGCTTCCAAACGGTCATCACGTCGCCGCAGGTGGTGTCGATGACCTGACAGCCGCGCTCGTGCAAACGGGCCATCATTTCGGCGGTGGTTCCGAAAGCGGGCACGATGACCACATCTTCGGGAGTCAAATCCTTGATCTCCTTGTCCGGATGAGGGCCATCGACGTTTTTGATGCCCATCTCCTGAAGCTGTCGATTGACCTCGGGATTGTGGATGATTTCCCCGATGAGGTAGATTTCCCGGTCCTCAAAGACCCGGCGGGCTGCGTAGGCTAGATCGATGGCACGCTCCACGCCGTAGCAGAAACCAAAGGCTTGGGCGAGGCGGATGGTGGTGTTTCCAATCGTGAGTCGCCCAGCCCGTGAGCGGACTTTCTCGACGATCTCACTCTGGTAGTGATTCTCCACTTCCGCCTGAACGAGTTCCATCACCTCGGGACGGCGGAGATTCACCCGGCTTGGCCGAGCGGGGGTGGGGGAGGAACTCATGGGCGGGATGCGGGCCGGTCAGGGAAGCAACGGAGCGGGGGATTCCTCAAAGAGCGGACCGGGTGCTTGCGCGAAGTATTGGTCGCTAATCATGAATGCCGCCGCTGGATCGGGATCGGCGTAATCGGTGGGCCGGGGGACATTGCGTCCGACAGTCTGATCCTCAGGTTGGTGATCAGCGATATAAACCGGAGTTCCCTCCCGGGCGAGTTCAAAGAACTTGGGGGCGACATTCTTGTGGATGCGCAGACAGCCGTGGGAGCGCGGCATCGGCCAAACGCACCCTGCGTGGAAGCCGTAGCCGGGAGAGAACTCCACCCAGTAAGGCATCGGATAGCCAACGTACCTGTATCCGGAGGGCGTGGCGTCACGAGTCCCCGGCTTGATGGCGTTGGAGGAGGCGTGAAAGCCGTAGGTGTTGGAACGCTTGTGCTCGATCTTCTGGAAGACCTTGAAGTGTCCTTTCGGCGTCGGGTTTTCCGGGGTGCCGATCGTGGTCGCGGTGGCTAGGAGAAGACGATTGCCTTCGACGACGTAGACCATGCTGTTGGCGAGACTCACCTTGATCTGGACCGCCGATGGGTTGGCGGGGCGGTAAGCCTTGCAATCGTAGGGAGCGTTCGGAAGGGATGAGCAACTGACGAAGCAGAGCGTCAGCGCGCACGGAAGGAGCATCGCCAATCTGCGCACAAGGAAGATGATCATGGCCCCATCCTCCGTCGGGTCCCGCTCCCTGTCAAACCGCTGCGAAACGCAAGGTTCGGGGAAAAAATAGCAGATCGACGATTTTTCTAGTTGATCAATAATCAGGGCGTGTTAGTATTCATCATTAGCTGCCTTGTGTGGCTGGTTGTTTGTGTTTCATGTTTCTAGGTTTCAAGCCAGGCCCGATACGTCGGGCCTGGTTTTTTTCTTGTCCCGGCAAACAAACTGCTGTCGTCTCACCCGACAGAATGGAATCCCGGGTCATCCATCTCCTTTTGATCGATGGGGAGCCCGACGCGGAAGATCTCGCTGACCGGCTTCGCGGTCCCGGTTTTTCCGTCGAGTGGTGCCGTGCGACTGCTCAGGGGAGGGCGGCGGCCCTGTCGGGAAAACATGATGTGATCGTCTGTGATATCGGATTGGCGGATTCTGCGGGCCTCGACCTGCTTCGCGACTTAAAGGAAGCCGTGCCGCGCTTGCCGGTGATTTGCCTGAGCCGGTCCACCGACAGTGCCTCCGCGATCGAGACCATCAAGGCGGGTGCCTACGATTTTTTCATCAAACCGGCCGAAGTTGCTGAAGTGGCTGGTGCCGCCATCAAAGCCTTCGAGGACGCCCGGCGCACTTCCCAGCCAGTGGAAATTGGCGAAGTCTATCCGGAGCAAGACACAATCGTCGGGCGCAGCCGCGAAATGCGGGAGATTTACAAGCAGCTGGGCCGGATCAGCGCCCAGCCCGTGACGGTCCTGATCCGTGGGGAAACCGGGACGGGGAAGGAATTGATTGCCCGTGCGATTTTTCAGCATGGTCACCGGGCTCACAAGCCATTTGTCGCCGTCAACTGTGCGGCCATCCCGGAGGCCTTGCTTGAGAGCGAGTTATTCGGCCATGAAAAAGGTGCCTTTACGGGAGCTGACCGGGTCAGGATTGGCCGCTTCGAGCAGGCCCATGGGGGAACTCTCTTTCTCGATGAAATCGGCGACCTCGATTCCGCCCTTCAGGTCAAGTTGCTGCGTGTTCTCCAGGAGAAGGTCATTCAACGCATCGGCAGTTCCCGGGAAATTCCGGTCGATGTGCGCGTGATCGCCGCCACTCACCGGAACCTGGAACAGATGGTCCGGGTGGGGGAATTTCGGGAAGATCTGTTTTACCGGCTCAATGTGGCTTCCCTGGTCATCCCGCCGCTGCGGGAGCGTCGCGAAGACATCCCGCTGTTGATCGATTATTTTCTGCGTCGCTATGGCGGGGAGTTCCGGTTCGAGACTCCGTCGATCGCCCCGCGCGCGGTGGAATTCCTCGCCCGGCAGGACTGGCCGGGGAATATCCGCCAGCTGCAAAACGTCATCAGGAGGGCTTTGTTGCTTTCCCGCGGCTACACCATCGGGTGGCAGGATTGCCGGGCGATTCTCGAGGAGAGCGAGTCTGCCGCTCTGGAGGCACCGAGTCTTCGGGAGCTGGTTCGGTTGACTTTGACGCGGGTGATTGAAGGTGAGTTGGAGGCGGCGCTGCCCGAATTGGAGCAGACCTTCGAACGCGAACTTTTTGGACAGGCGATCGCGCGTTCTGGGGGCAACCAGGCTAAGGCGGCGCGCTGGCTGGGGATTTCACGGCTGACTCTTCGGGAGAAGTTGCGCGCCTACGGCATCCATCCCGGCGAGTGATTAGTCCTGGTCTCCCTCACTGAGCAGTCGTTTCCACAGGGCTTCGAGGGCATAGCCCGCCGCGACGCCGCCAGCCAGAGCCAAGCCCCAAGTCCAGTCGGCCCATTTCCAAAGGAGCATGAAGGGGAGCCACGAAAAAAAGGCGCGCTTCAGAAAATCGACGATCGCGTGGGCAACAGCGAAGGCGCTCGCATCTGCCTGGGGGCTTTCGCCTTGGTCTTGATCTACAAATTCGTTCGGCATGATTGGGTGGGTTCCTGGAGTTCCTCGATCTTCTGAGCGGCCTCGCGCATCCGGCGGGTGACGTGATAAACGGTTCGCCCTCTCACTCTCATCAATTGCGATCCGACGATCTGCACGACGAAATCATCGCTCAAGCCCGCCACAGTTGCCAGCGGCGCTTCTTCGAGGCCGCGGCAGAGAATCGCGACCAAAGCTCTGGTCAAGGTCTGCACTTCGGGCCCCAGTCTCGCCCGGAAATGAGTCTGGCCGGCCTCGTCCACTCGCAGGAAGATGCCGACCACATCGATGCAACCGGGATCGGTGCGTTCGTCGATCAGATCGTATGTCTCTTCCGGGCGCGGCTGGTGCCTCGTGGCTTCGGCGGCATAAGCCAGGAGCGCGTCACGCCGCTGCGGCTCGGAGAGGACTCCGAAAAAGGCAACGATTTCCTCCAGGGCCGGGGGCAAAGTGGCCATTGAGCAAAAGACTCAGGCCGGATGATGCGGTCGTCCACTGCAAACCGCCCTGGCAGTCACCAACTCCAGTGAGGCCCATGCCCGCCATGATGGGGGGCCACTCCACCGGTGACCATGAAATCGACGGCCGCGAACGGCCGGAAGGGATCTTCGAACGGCCAAGCGGCTTGGTGATGGCAATACGAATTGAGTCTGGGGCGGAAGAGCCGGGCCGGAGTTGAATCGAAGAGGACCCAGTGGGTGGTGATTCGGACGGGGATGAGGGGAAGGGGGGGCTCAGCGGCCGGCTCAACGGGGACTGGCGCATCTTCTTGAGCTTCGATCGCCATGGGATACCCCAGCAGCTTGCGGGTCTTCTCCTTGATTTGCCAATAGGGGATTTTGGCGATGCCGCCCCGGTGCCGGAAGATGGGGCCTTCGGGGTCAAACTGGAGGATCTGAACGTCGATGTAATCTCGCCCCGCTTCGGTCATGAGGAGAGGGAGCTCCCTGGGAGGATTGCCGGGTTCCGTTTCGGCGGCGATGAGATGGCCGACGGAAGGCAGGAGCAGGCTCGCGACGAGGAGCCGGGAAAAGATCGGATTGCCCATGAGACGCAAACATGACGAGGTTCTCGAATATGAAAAGTAGAATTTCCAACAACTTGATGGAATTATCAGAATTGAGGCGCTGCGATCGTGTTTTTCCGGACGCCGTGGTAGTGTTTCGACCGGTATCCTGCTAGATTCACGGTCCTATGGCCCAGGCGATCATCGATCCGGAGGAGGTGCGGCGTTTCGCGGAAGAGTTGAACCGCTTTAACGGGGATTTGCAGAATCGTTTGAGCTCGCTGCAGGCGCGTTTCGCGGCGCTCGGTGATTCATGGCAGGACCAGGAGCAGGCCAAATTCGCGGAAGAATTTGGTGAGGCCACCAAGGTTCTCCGCCGGTTCCTGGAAACGTCCGGCCGGCACGCTCCGTATCTGATGCGCAAGGCACAGAAGATCGAGGAATACCTCAACCAGCATTGATCCTTCCGTCCGGGCACCGTCTATTTTCCTGGCCATGGCCGACCGGGCGAACGTTACTTCCATCGAGGCTCTCGAGCATTTTCGCGCTTCGTTGATCAAGTATCAGGAGCGGGCTGCTGCCGCCCTGCATGAAATGGGCGACGAGGTCCGGCGCACTCGGAATTGGGTCCAGCAAGACCGCTGGCCTCACTGGAACAATGAGATTCACCGGCGGACCCGGCTCCTGAACGATGCGCAGCAGCGCCTCTTTAGTGCCGAGTTGTCCGCCTTCCGCGACACGGCAGGGGAGGAGAAACGCGTGCTCGTGCGATGTCGCGAGGCGCTCAGGGAAGCGGAGGAGAAGGTCCGGCTCACCCGCAAGTGGGATCAGAATTACGACTCCGTGATCGGTCCGCTGGCCAAGCATGTAGACAATCTCCGGATCTTAGTCGACGACGAATTGCCGCGTGCGATTCACGCGATCACGGCGATGATCAAGGCTCTCGAAGCCTACGGTGAAGTCCGTGAACCGGGAAACAATCCACCACCTCCGCCATGAATATCAACACCTCTGCCGCCGGTCTGGCTGGGCTGACCAAGGAACTGATGCGGTCCTGGGATGAGACCGGGGCTTTTTGGCGCGACGCCAAGGCCACCGAGTTTGAGAAGGACTATTTGATGCCGCTCAAGGACGCGGTCGAGACTCTCGCCATCGTCGCTGACAAACTTGACCGGGCGATCAGCCAAGTACACGCCGACTGTGAATAACGAATTCCCTTCCGTTGGCGATATTCTCGCGCTCCTCCGATCCATCCAGGATGTCGTGCGTACCACCGCGAAGCGGGAGGAAACACTCAACCAAGGGCGACGTCTCAACCAGTCTCGCCGGAAGGGCGACGCCGAGGAAGCGGTGATTGAGTCCAACCGGCGCCTTGAGGCGGAACTGGCGCAAGCCGAGTCAGAACGCGAGCTTGCCTCCGGCGCTCTGGCCGAAAGGCATCGCCGCCGACGCGCCTGGATCGAGCGGGCTCACCGGGCGAGCCGCAGCACCGTTGATGAAAAAATTCGGGCGGCCGAAGGGCAAGGACAGTACGACCGCCAGAAAAATCTGATCCTCATCGATCGCCAGCGCGATGAGGAAACCGCCAATGCCCGGACGCTTTACGATGAACTGCGGGTCAGTCTTGGGGAATCGCAACGGCGTCAATCGGATGTCGAAAAACGCGCCCGGAAGGCGGTTCGCGGTTACGGGCAGTTTGCCCACCGTCTTCAACGCGCCCTCAGTATCACCGCTGATCCGGCTGGCGGAAGTGACGTGGACGGTCTCCTGGACAGCACCAAAAAGGATCTGGATCGGGCCGAGGACGCTCTCGAGGAATTGGAGGAACTCCCGCTCCCGGCGCTCTTCCGAATTCTTCCGTTCTCGATTGGAGTGATCCTCATCCTCGGCGTTCATGCGGCAGCCTACTTTCTCCTTCCTGCCGATTTGGGTGGGCAGCAGCTCACTCCCACGGCTGGTTCTGCGATCGGCTTCGTGATTCTGGCCATCATTCTCCACCTGGCTGGTGGAGTGCAGGCCCGGCCGCTGGTGACCACGATCCGCTCGTCGCTTGGCGATGCCCGGGCTGCGGTGACGGCGGCCGCACGTGAGATCGAGCGTGAGGAAGAGGGGGAATTCGCCCGGATCGAAGCCCAACATCAGCGCGGGATGGCGGACCTGAAGGAGAAGTTCAAACGCCGCCTCGGCGAGGCGGAGCAGATCCGGACGACCGCGCCGGAGAAGGTGGAGGCCCGCTTCCGCCGCGCTGTGGAGCGGCATGATCGGCTCGGGATTTCCAAGGCTGCGGGGCTAGTCCGTAAGCATCAGGCTCATCTCGCCCAAATTCGGCAAGCCGCCGCCGCTCGTGAGACGGAAATCGCCGCTTCCCTTAGCAGTCTGCTCGGCTCGCTCGAAGGGCGCTATCAGCAGGATTGGGATACGCTGGTGCAAAATTGGGAATCGACTCTTCCAGGTGGGTTTGATGAGATCGAGGAAGTTTCCGCTGCCGTCGCCAGCCTCTTTCCCGCGTGGACTGAGGCTGCGGTGAGCCGGTGGGCGCCGCCGGCCACCTTCGTCAATGCGGCCCCGATTGGTGCGTTGCACGGCGTGGTCGCCGCCTTGGCGGGGGCGATCCCGCAGACGCCGCGTTTGTCCCTTCCCAGACAAGAGTTTGAGATCCCGCTGCTGTTGCGAATTCCGGATCAGGCTTCCCTGATCATCGAGACCCGTGGAGCGGGCCGGACCGCCGCGATCGCCACACTGAATGACTCTGTCTATCGCCTCCTCGCCAGCGTGCCGCCTGGCCGGGTCTCCTTTACCTTCATCGACCCGGTCGGTCTCGGGGAATCCTTCTCCGGGATGATGCGACTCGCCGATTACGAGGAATCGCTCATCACCAGCAAGATCTGGACCCAGCCCGATCAGATCGAACGGCGGCTCGTCGAGCTCAACGAGCACATGGAAAAGGTCATCCAGATGTACCTGCGCAACGAGTTCCGGACCATCACGGAATACAACGACCAGGCCGGGAACATCGCCGAAAAGTATCGGTTCTTGGTCGTCGCGGATTTCCCACACGGCTTTTCCACAACCGCCGCGCAGCGCCTCGTCTCCATTGCCACGGCCGGTCCTCGGTGCGGCGTTTACCTTCTCCTCCACTGGGACCGGCGCGAGTCCAACACCTTCGGGCTCAAGGAGGATGATCTCCGGGCGAATGCGATATCGCTCGTCCCTGCCGGCGACGGTTTTGCCCTCCTCAACCAACCGGACGGAGTCACCGTTCACCTGGAGGTTCCACCAGCGCCCGAATTGGCTGGATCTTTCCTGGATCGCGTGGGCAAGGCCAGCATCGATTCCACCCGAGTGGAAGTGCCCTTCGCCCACATTGCCCCGGACTCGGCCGCTATCTGGAGCGAGAACACGACCAACGAGCTTCGGGTGCCAATTGGCCGAACTGGCGCGACCAAGCTGCAATACCTTGCTCTGGGCAAGGGCACCCGCCAACACGCCCTGATCGCCGGGAAGACCGGTTCCGGGAAATCGACGCTTTTCCACGTCATCATCACCAACCTCGCGTTGTGGGCGGAACCGGATCAGGTGGAATTCTATCTGATCGACTTCAAGAAGGGGGTTGAGTTCAAGTGCTACGCGACGAGCCGTTTGCCCCACGCCCGCGTCATCGCGATCGAGAGCGACCGCGAGTTCGGCCTCAGCGTGCTTCAGCGGATCGATGAGGAATTGCGCCGTCGTGGCGAATTGTTCCGGCAGCTCGGTGCCCAGGACATCGCCGGTTATTTCCGGGCGGGTGGCCAAGAAGCCATGCCGCGCAGTCTTCTTTTGATCGATGAGTTTCAGGAATTTTTCACGGAGGACGATCGCGTCGCCCAGAATGCCGCCCTCTTGCTCGACCGGATCGTCCGCCAAGGCCGGGCCTTTGGCATCCACGTCATCTTGGGCTCCCAAACCTTGGGGGGCGCTTTCACCCTGGCCCGCGCCACGCTCGGGCAAATGGCGGTGCGGATCGCCCTGCAATGCAACGAGGCGGATTCCTATCTCATCCTCGATGAGAACAACGCCGCAGCCCGGATGCTCTCCCGACCGGGAGAAGGCATCTACAACGACAATGCCGGCGCTTCCGAGGGCAATAGCCCCTTCCAAGTCGTCTGGCTCCCGGACGCCGTCCGCGAAACCCACCTTACCGCGATCCGTCAACGGGCCGAAGCCACCGGGTTCAACCGGCCCGGGCCGCTCGTTTTCGAGGGCAACACTCCGGCCGATGTCCGGGAGAATGATCTTCTGACCCGCCTCCTCGCACAGCCAGGAGGGGTGCCGGGTGGTGGCATCCAGATGTTCCTGGGAGCGCCCAATTCGATCAAAGGTCCGGCGCTGGTCACCTTCAAGCGCCAGAGTGGCAATCATCTCCTCCTGGCCGGGCAACAGGACGAGACCGTTCTCGCGCTCACCTCGATCGCCTTGGTGACCTTGGCCGCGCAACATCGAGAGCTCCGCCTCATCGTCCTCGATGGTTCCGCACCCGAGACGGCGGAGCGCGAGTTGCTGACCCGGGCGATCGCCGCCGTACCGGGCGAGGTCAAGCGGATTGGAAATGCGGAGATCGAAGCCACTTTTGCCGGGTTGGCCGCAGAAGTCCGGGAACGGGCCTCTCAGGAGGATGGCGGAGGTCGGCCCCCGGTGTTCGTCTTTATCCTCGGCTTGCAGCGGTTCAAAAAACTGCGGCATGAGGACGATTTCAGTTTTGGGTCAGGCGAGAGCAAGCCGAAGCCGGACGAGGATCTCGCCACCCTCATTCAAGAAGGGCCCGCCGCCGGGGTCCACCTGGTTATCCATTGCGACACCTACAACAACGTAAACCGTTTCCTCTCCCGCAAAGCGCTGGGTGAGTTCGAGATGCGGGTCGTCTTCCAAATGAGCGCAAACGATTCCGCCAGCCTCATCGATTCCCCGAAAGCGGGGTCGTTGGGGATCAACCGGGCGCTGCTTTACAACGAACAGGAAGGTACGTTAGAAACCTTCCGTCCCTACGCATTGCCGGATGCCGCGTGGTTTGCGGCGGCGGCCCGGAAGGCGTAGAGATGAAAGCTCTTGCCGCTGGCTGCCCAGACGTTTACAAGCCAAATGATGAAAGCCATCCTGACCACCGTCGGCATGATCGTTGCACTTGTCCTGCCGGGCGCTGCCCAGGTCGGAGCCAAGAAGGAAGGAGACGCCCGCGTCCAAAAGCTTCTGGATCAGGCGGAGTTGAAATCGACGATCGACAACGACGGCGATTATCGCCTGCACAACGACGTGGGGGATGGCCGCAGTCAGCTCATTTGGATCCTTTCCAATACCTCGGAGCTGCGTGACTTGGAGATCCGGGAGGTCTGGTCCATCGCCCATAAATCGAAGACGCCCTTTGACGCGGATGTGGCCAATCAGCTTCTCGCGGAAAACTGCCAGACCAAGATCGGTGCCTGGCAGATGCGCAAAATGGGTGAGGATTTCGTCGCCGTTTTTTCTGCTCAAATCGCGGCGGATACCGATTTCGAGTCGCTCGTTACGGTGATCGATGCCGTGGCCACGACGGCCGACAACATGGAGCAGGAACTTTCCACGGGAGACGATTGGTGAACCGATGAAGGAAGTGTTCGTCCATCAGGACCACGTTTTGGTCGGCTTTTATCAATCGGTCCTCGATGAGGCTGGGATTCCCAATTATATCCGGGACGAGTACGGCAACACCTCCCTAGCGGGGCGGAAGTCGACCTTCTTCGCTCCGGCGTTGTGTGTCCTCAACGACGAGGATTATGATCGGGCCAAGGCGATTCTTGATGACATGCAGAACGCTCCTGTCACTGAGGAAAAGGACTGGCTCTGCCCGCAATGTAACGAGGAAGTTCCGGCGACGTTTGGTTCGTGTTGGAAGTGTGGTGCAATCCGTCCGGGAACTTCGCCCGCTGAATGAATGACTTCCTCATTCGGGCACTCATCCGCAGCCGGATGGCGCTGACCACGCAGGAGCACGCTTCCGGTCAGATCCGCCGATGTCTTCTGAATTATCGTGGAGTTTACAGTTCGGTCGGCGTCGACGAAGCGCGGAGCCCGGTGACGGTTCCGCCCATGCTCGGGGTGGATGAGGACATGCGCTCCTGGTCCCTCTTCATGATCCTGGAACACAATGTGATCGTAAATCGCACCATCACCGCCATCGTCAAAGGACTGGCCCTGGAGGAAACTCCGGACACCGGCGGAGTGATCGATCCAAAGCGGGATGTGATGCCGTCACCGGATCCCGGTCCGGAGCAGATCGACTTGTTTCGGGAATCGGTGGAACGGCATCTCGAAGTTGTGTCCAGCCTTCCGAAGCTCCGGGGCACCCTGACCAAACGGCATCCGGTCTTCGGTTTGCTCGACGCCCATGGCTGGCATTGTATGTTTGGCCTCCACCTGGAGATTCACCTCCGGCAGGCGGACGAAGTGGTTCGGGTGATGTCCCGCCGATGAGGTGATCGGGCGGATCCGTCCGATCGGTCCGATCTCACGGTGATCTGAAACCCTCTCGACATCCCAAACGTCACGGGCTAGGATTCCGCCATGAAGGCCGTCTTCGCCTCGCTGGTTTTTGGAATCGCCGCCTTCGGCTTTTCAGGGTGCGGACAATCTTCCGAGCCGGAAGCTGCGGCCGCCGCGCCCAATGAGGAAATCATGCCGGAAGCATCGCCCCCGGTGCCGAAAGACGCTGCTCCTCCGATGCCTGCGGCCGCTCCCGCTCCCCTATCGGCTCCCGCGTCCCAGGAGTTTACGGAGGTCCCAGTCTATTTCGCGACCGATCGCAAGCGAACCGCAGCGGCCACGCCGGACCAGCGGTTCGGCACGGAGCGCAATCAGGAAGGCGAGCATCTCGAGTATGGGCGGTCGATGATCACCATTCCCAAGGATCACCGGATCGGTGTGGTCGAGCGGCCCGCTTGGTGGCGACTCGAATTCCGCGAAGATCCGAAAAAACATGTGACCATGCTGGAGCCCGTGCTGATGAACCCGGAGGTGTTTTACGCCGAGATCCGTAAATCGACCGATACAGCGCAGCAGAAGGAACTATTCATCTTCATTCACGGGTTCAACGTCGCTTATGCCGACGCCATGCGCCGCACCGGTCAGATCGTCTATGATCTCGGCTTTGGCGGCGTTGCTTTTTGTTACAGCTGGCCGTCCCAGGGAGATTTCACCAAGTACCCGGCCGACAAGGAGAACTCGGATTGGACCATTCCGCACCTGACCAAGGTGCTTACGGATCTTCAGAAGGAGACCAAGTTCGAGAAGGTCCATGTCATCGCCCACAGCATGGGGACACGCGTCCTTAGTTACGCTCTGCGCGATGCTCGTGATGCCGGTTTCAATCTCGACTTGAACAACGTGATCCTGGCCGCTCCGGACATCGATGCCGATATCTTCCGGGAGCAAATCATTCCCAAGATCAAAACCTCCGTCCGGCGCTTGACGATGTATGCTTCTTCCGGAGACCAGGCGCTCAATCTCTCGACCCAATTCAACGGGAGTCGGCGCCTCGGTTTGTCCGGGGACGGGCTGGTGGTGATCCCGGAGCTGATGGACACCGTGGACGCGTCGGGGATCGATACCAGCTTGATCGGTCACTCTTATTATGGGAGCCAGGGACCCGTGGTCCAGGATTTGTTCAAACTCGTCATCCAAGGGCTGATGCCCAAGGAGCGGGCCCTCCTCCTGGGGACCCGGGGGGAATGGGATTTGCCGCTCGGCACCCTCCCGTGATTTTGCGGCCAATCCGGTGTTGCTCCCGGAAAGAGGCGTTGTGATCGCGCGCCTTATCTTTCTGTTCGGACTGAGCGGCTTTCTGCCTGCCGCCGAGCGACCGAACATTCTTTGGATCACCAGCGAGGACAACGGACCGCATCTCGGTTGTTACGGCGATCAGCAGGCGGTCACGCCGAATCTGGACGCATTGGCTCTCCAGGGGATGCGCTACAGCAACGCCATCTCCAATGCCCCGGTCTGCGCTCCAGCCCGCACCACCGTGATTTCCGGACTCTATGCGCCGAGCGCCGCCGCCGAACACATGCGCTCAGAAGTCGCGCTCCCCAAAGATTTCCGGCTCTTCCCCCAGTTTCTCCGCGAGGCGGGATACTACTGCACCAACAACTCCAAGGAAGACTACAACCTCGTTCAACCCGGGCGGGTTTGGGACGAGAGCAGCGGCAAAGCGCATTGGAAAGGCCATGCCGTCGGGCAGCCGTTCTTCGCGGTCTTCAACTCCACCATTTCTCATGAGTCCCAGATCCGCAACGCGATCGATGAGAAGGACCGGATTCACGATCCCGCCAAAGTGCGAGTGCCCGCTTACCATCCGGATACGCCTGAGGTCCGCAAGGACTGGGCGCAATACCACGATCGGATCACCATGATGGACGCGGAGTGCGGCCGCAAGTTGGACGAACTCGCCGCCGCCGGTCTGGCCGGGGACACCATCGTGTTTTACTGGGGAGACCACGGCTCTGGCATGCCGCGCAACAAACGTTGGCCTTACCACTCCGGGCTAAATGTTCCCTTGATCGTCTCCTTCCCGGAGAAGTGGCGTCACCTTGCTCCCAAAGATTACGCGCTGGGCGGGGTAAGCGGCAGGGCCGTCGCCTTTGTCGACTTTGCGCCGACCATGCTCAGTCTCGCGGGGATTCGACCCGCCTCCTGGATGCAGGGGATCGCGTTTGCCGGTCCGCATCAAACCGAAGCCCGAGAGTTCAATTTCGGCTACCGTGGCCGGATGGATGAACGCTACGACTGTGTCCGCTCGGTCCTCGGATCGCGGTACGTCTATGTTCGCAACTACCTCCCGCACAAGATCTACGGCCAATACATCGCTTACATGTTTCAGACTCCGACGACTCAAATCTGGCATGACCTCTTTGGGGCCGGGAAGCTGAACGAGGCGCAGTCCCGGTTTTGGCAGACCAAGCCGGCTGAAGAACTTTACGACTTGCAGTCCGATCCCGATGAGGTGCGCAACCTGGCCTCTGTAGCGGAGCACGCCGGCGTCCTCGCCAGCATGCGCAAGGCCAACGAGGAGCATCTCAGGGAGACTCGGGACCTCGGATTCCTACCTGAGCAAGAGGTGCACGCCCGCGCCGCCGCCGCCGGAGCCAGTCCCTTCGAAATGGGGCACGACCCGGCCCGATACGACTTTGACGCGATTTTCGCCGCAGCAAATTTGGCGACTTCCCGCCGGGAAGGGGGCATACCGTCCATTCTCAAATTGTTGGAGAGTCCGGACAGTGGAATTCGCTACTGGGGAACGATCGGCGTGCTGACGCATGGAGCGGAAGCCGTGGCTGCGGGCCGGGAGCAACTCGTGAAGGCGCTCAGCGACGACGCACCCTTGGTCCGGATCGGGGCGGCCGAAGCGCTAGGCCGGTTCGGTAGCGAAGATGGGATGGCTCGCGCCTTGGAGGTTTTGGTCCAGGCGATCGATCCGGCGGGAGATGCCTTCACGGCCCTCGCAGCCTGGAATGCGCTCGATGAGTTGGACGACCGGGTTCGGCCCATCCTGGAGACCTTGGAGGCGACGGCGGCACTCCCCACGGATCCACCCAATGAACGGGTCGCCAAGTATGCGCAGAGTGCCAAGACCAAGCTCTTGGCGGACCTCGGCGTGATCACCCCCAAGAAGAATCGGTAAGGAGGAGTCATGGGATCGGCGGCTCACCGATTGCTTCGAAGTGCGGTGGCTTGCCTGTTGTTGGCAGAGGCATGGAGCCATTTTTTCTGGGAGACTCCCTACCGGGCGGCCCTTGAGGCTCATCCAGGCGTGGCGAGTTGGCTGGGGATTGAACCGGAGGCGGGGGAACGCGTCGTTCTCGGGTTCGGTATCTGGTTTCTCCTGGCCGGCGTGGTCACGGTGGTGTGGCGGCCTGCTTGGCTCGGACGGAGCGTCGCGGTCCTTGCTTTGCTCCCCGCAGCCCTCTCCTTCACGGCAAGGGTCGCGATTTCGCCGGACCCCTGGTTGGTCGCGGTGACGCAAGGGTGGGAGCTTTGCGCGATCCTGGCTCTCGCGATCTCCGTCGAGCGCCATCGCGGCCCGGCGCAGATCCCGCTTCAAGCCGGACTGGCCGCAGCGTTTGGGAGTTGGTCACTCCACGCTTTTGGAATCGGTGCGGAGACGCCGGCGCAATGGCTCACTTGGATCCAGGCGATTTGGCCGGGTGGCGGCGGTGACGCGACGCATCTTCGGATTCTGGCCGGGCTTACCTTGGGGGCCTGTTTCTGCATCTGGATCCGCGCACTGGTGCCCGCCGCTGCCCTGATTCTGAGTTTGGCGGGGCTCGCGGCGGTGGTCACGCCCGTGGTGGCTCACCTTGATTCGGGGGCTTTTGAAATCTTGCACCGCTGGATTCCTGCGGCGGTTGGCCGGATGGGGCTCGTTTTGCTCCCGGTCATGATGGCCGTAAATGGCGGGTCGGCTCCGTCCCCGCCAGCACCGAGACGCCTGAAGCGGATCGATCTCCCCCCGGAGGAAACGGAACTCGTCTAGCGTTCTCGCGCTCTCCCCCTTGATTTTTCACTGGCGGCGACGCGAAACCGGTTTACATCTGCGGGGCATGAGCATCGTCATCGGTCTTGCCGTCGCCACTGGCTTCTTGTTGTTAGGGGCTATCTGCTTCACCTACCTGGTCAAAGGGAAGGATTGAAGGTGGTCCAGCCGAAGGCTTCGGGCGAGGGATGAGGCACCTTTCTAGGTTCCGGGAGCATTCAGCCCAGCACGGACGTGAAAATGCTGGCGGCGATGACCAGTAGATTCACAATCAAACCGATTACGGTCACGATCCCAAGGATTTTGAAAAATCGGCTCACGGACTCTAGGGCTTCGTTGAATCCTTGAGTGCTCCCACTCGCCTCTACCTCGGAGGCCAGCCGCGCGGTCCGCATCAAGAGCCGCCCTTGCCAGATGAAGAAGATCCCGATGATGAAAATCGCCGTGAGGATGCCGTAGAGGATGAACAACACGCCGAGGAAGCGCAGCCAGCCTGAGTTTGCCGCCAGGATCGCTGCGAAGGCGCGCACGTTTCCTCCCGAGCCGGTGAGCGCGACGGCTGCCGCCGGTGCCGTGTAGGGATTCACCGAGGCGACGGGGAGGGCGGCTTTGCCCGGAGCGGTTCCGGATGTCAGCGCGGGAAGCGCCTTGGAGAGGGGCAACCACTCGGTCAGGGTCTCGTTCCAGACCATGGTGTCGCGAGTGATTTTTTCCTCGGTGTGGAGCTGGCGGAGGGCCGCTTCATCCGTCTGGATTTGCTGGCGCTGACCGTCGAGATAGTACCACTGCATGCGGACCTCTACCACAGCTGCGAAAGCCGGGGAAGCGACAAAATCGTCATCAAGCCCCGCAGATTGCCGAGGTTTTCAAGGTGGCGATGTAAGGGAGATTGCGGTAGCGCCCGTCGTAGTCGAGCCCGTATCCGACGACAAACTCATCGCCGATGGGGAAACCCACGTAGTTCGCCTCGAATTCAACGGCGCGGGCCACTCGCTTGTCGAGCAGCACGCAGGACCGCACCGATGCGGCACCCGCGTCTTCGATCAGAACCCGGGTCACCGTGGCCAAGGTCCGGCCGGTGTCGAGGATGTCATCGACGACGAGAACGTGCCGGCCTCGCATTCCGGAGAGGGCTTTTGGATCCATCTGCAGCTCACCGCTGCTCTGTGTCCCGCCGTGGTAGCTCGCCACCCGGAATGAGTCGAGATAGAGTGGAAGGCTCAGGGCGCGCATCAGGTCCGCCGCGAAGAGCAGGCTCCCGTGCAAGAGCACCAGCATGGTCAGGTCCGGCTGCGTGCTGTCATTCGCTTCAATTTCTGCGGCCAGTTCGGCAATCCTCGCGCTGATCTGCGCCTCGGTCAGGAGGATGGTTTCGATGTGATCAGCCAGATGATGTTCTCGCGTTTGCATAGTCCCGAATGGAGACGGAAACGTAGCACCCAGCACCTTTGATGCACGCACGATGAGCGATTCCCTTCCTTCCCCGTCCCTCGCCACCATGCGGATCGACTACGCCCGGCACCAGTTGCTGGAAGCGGAGATCGCCCCCGATCCGTTCACCCAGTTTCACGCCTGGTTCGAGGAGGCCCGGCGTCACGGTGTCCTGGAACCGAACGCGATGATTTTTTCCACTGTCGATCCCTCTGGCGGGGTTTCCTCGCGCGTTCTCCTTCTCAAGGGACTCGACGATCGCGGATTCCAGTTCTTCACCAATCGCGAAAGCCGCAAGGGCGGCCAACTGGCGAGGGAACCCCGGGCCGCAATGACCTTCCTGTGGGCTGGGCTGGAACGTCAGGTCAACATCGAGGGCGTCACCGAACACGTTTCCGATGCCGAGTCCGACGCCTATTTCGCGGTGCGGCCCTATGCCGCCCAGGTCGGGGCGTGGGTTTCCTCCCAAAGCCAAGTCATCCCCGACCGGGATTGGCTCGAACAACGCGAAGCGGAGTTTCGCGCCAAGTATCCGGATCCGGGCTCCGTCCCTCGTCCCCCGCAATGGGGTGGTTACCGCCTCGTGCCCACCCGGATCGAATTCTGGCAGGGCCGGCCCAGCCGCCTCCACGACCGGATCGTCTTCGCCCGCAGTGGGGAAGGGGAGCCGTGGCGGATGGAACGGCTCAGTCCGTGAAGACGGAACGCGCCACAGGGCGTTCAGCGTTCAGCGTTCCTCAGCCGTTCAGTTCCACTTCGGAATCCGATGCGGGAGCGGTCTCACCTGCGTTCCCTGGCGCGATGGGCCGGATCGACGGCGCGGACGGGGTAGGGGGCTCGCTGGCCCGGAAAGGTGTCATGGTGCCTGGATTCAAGGCGGCCATTTTTTGGGCAGCCTCGGCGGATTTCCGGTCGGCATCTTCTGCGGCCTGGGCTGCTTTTTCCGCGGCTTTCTCGGCCACTTTCTTGGCCCGGAGGGCGGCCTTTTCTGCGGCTTCGGCCACTTTTTTGGCGGCCCGTTCGGCAGCCTGAATCGCCCGGGCGGCGGCTTTGTCCGCATCCCTCTGGATCAAAAGGGCCGGTGCCGTGAGGCCAAACGCCTTCCAGAGTGGGGAATCGTCCGCCAGATGGACACGCAGTTCCGTGACCACGGAACTCAGGCGACGGCGCAACGTCGCCACTGCGGCATCGCGTGCGTCCCGGAGAGTTCCTTGATCGCCCTTATGGGACTTCGTGCTGGAGCGGGTCTCCGTCAGTGCCAATTGCAGTTCCTTGGCGCGAGCGGCCGTGACGGTGATGGTGGGCAACTCATATCCCGGATGATCCGCGAAGTAAGCCGCCAGATCCTTGATCAGTTGTTCCCGGCCGCTGGCGGTTTTTGGCAAACGGGTGCTCCGGTTCACAAAGCCGGCTTCAATCCAGGACTCGTTCCATTGGTCCCCCAAATGAGCGGCCAGCGCTTTCTTGGCCTTGCCGAAGAATTCATCGGTGGCGGCCACCGCCGCTTTGTATTCTGGGCCGACGCTCTCACCGCGTTTGGATCGGCTCTTCTGATAAGCGGTCCGGGCGGCGATCGCCGCATCCAGATCGACCTGAATCAGGGCGGGAGTCTTGGAGTTCAGGTTCAGCGCCACCGGGCACTTGGTGTAGCCGTCCATCATGTCCGTGGCAAGCGTGGAGAGCAGGTCCCAACGCTTGGGTATGGCGTTTGAATTCATGGGATGCGAGCAGATTCTTCTTTGAGTGCCGTATTTGTATTTAGGAAATACGAACAATCAAGTATTTTTAGGGAAAATTGCGGCACGAAGCGCGGGCACTCTTGCCCGCCCGCTGGGAATCGGGGATCAGGAAAGCGGACAAAAGTGTCCCCGACCCAGTAGTGTTCGGCACGATAGCTGCTTCGCAGGCGTGATATCCAGGTGACGAAATCGTCACTTGTACAGGACATTTAGTTCGCGTTGAATGTCGACGTGGGCCAAGCCAAGGAACCAATCAAC